>ERZ773264.29-NODE-29-length-200689-cov-25.421379_pt1 | contig 200689 bp, 170 predicted proteins | sample MGYA00511910_ERZ773264 | MGnify/ENA primary metagenome ERZ773264 (study PRJEB29015, sample SAMEA2737739) | human gut metagenome | biome: human gut; feature: human-associated habitat; material: faeces | place: China | collected 2012 ...
AGCCTTTTTTGAATTGCTGGACATATTTGTTATTCATATCGTCGCCTCTCTTTAGCTTTGCTATTTAGGCTCGCTAAGTAGCAACTATATTATATCTCTTCCGAAGTATCAGAGTCAATAGGCTTAACGAAAAAGTTACAAGATGTCTGTGTAAGGTAATGACAGAATAGCGGTGTGCTGGCGAACTATGCTTTATTTTGTTTTTTATCTAAATCATTCAATAGGGCGGTAGCATCCCTATTGGCAAGGGGATTCCAAAAGGGAACAGCGTTCTCCTTTGTCTGGGGTGTTCAGAGGGGATAGTGTTCCCCTTTGACCGGAAGAATCCAAAGAAACCGGCGGTTTCGTGGCACACGATTTTCCGTAGGAAAGTCTAGTGTGTTATACCTTTGTGGAGCAGATGGCAGCCGGAATTGTAGCACACCCTGAAAAGTGTGGCCACAGTTGCGGCGTTCTGGCGGGAAAGGTTGCCCCTTGCGGGGCAGCATAAGCGACAGAAAAAGGCTGGCAGGCGGTGCGGGCAAGCACTGTCTGTCAGCCGTGTCATTTGCGGAACAAAGGTATATCAAAGCCCCCGTCAGCCGCTGCTTCCCATCGTATCAGAACCACCACGGCAGCTTTCCGCGCAGGCTGTCCATCGCCTCGCCCTCCACCTTCTTTGTCCAGCTCTCGCTGAGATGGAAATGGAGCGCCGCGCCGATCAGCGGGTGCTCGATTCCATCGGTAAAGCCATAGCGGTACAGCAGATAGGTCTGCTCTCTGGCTGTCAGCTTGTCCAGCGCCGCATACAATTCTATCAGCTGCTCTTTTTGGATATAGATTTGCTCCGGCGTTTGGGTGTGAGGGTCGGCTATGGCTTCGATCCGCAGCATCCGTTCATCCTCTGAGAGAACGTCATCCAGATATACTCTCTGGAAGCCGGGGCCGTCTTTCTTATCCACCATCCGTTGCTCAAATAAACCGAGGGCGGCGCGGATGCAGTCCGTCATGGCGTTGCGGAGCGCCGGTGCTGCATAGGTCAGAAATTTCATGCCCCGTCCGGCATCAAACAAAGGGATCGCGTTCAGCAGGCCGATACTTCCCTCCTGCATCAAATCATCCAAATCAATTCCAATATCATTTTCATCCAGCCCCATGTTTCGGTATTGCTCCAGCGCAATTTTTCGGATGAATCCCAGATTCTTTTCCAGCAGAATGTCACGGGCAGCCGTATCCCCTTTCTGTGCCAGTCTGCACAGCTGCTCATTGCTCCGGGTCGGCATTTTGCTTCTCCTGCGCGTGGTCTAAGGTGGATTGGAGAAATTCCGTCAGCGCCTGACCGAACTTGTCTAATGCTTCCTTTTGCACACCGTCCATCCCCGCTGCGCTCTGGGTGACGGCGGCGGAAATCATTTCGGGCGTGATGGTCGGAGTATGAACATCCGCCCCTTTGGTGAGTTCGGTAAACATCTGCTGAGTGATGCCCTTGGTCAAGGACTGCGCTGCTGTGAAATCGTTGCCGATCTCTTTCTTCACTTCCCGCAGCGCCGCCATAAATGTGTTCTGTATCATCGTCAGGTCTGCCTGATATACGGGAACTTTCTGCCGGTTGACAGTTCTGGCCGCCTGCACCGCAGCGTCTGTTTTATTGTTTCGGCGCAGCATGGCGCTGAGAGTAGTAAGCATCTGGTTCTGTCCGGCGAAACCGGCGGCCAGCGTATCGTCAAAATATTGCTCAATCATATAGGTGACTTCTGCAAAGCGAGGGCTTTCCAAAAGGCGGTTGACGATCTCTGCATTGGCTTTTCCGGTGTACAGATTCCGCGCCGCCTGCACCGACAGGCCCAGTTCTTCAATATCAAAATTTGTCCGGTCGGGCGTGTTGACTTCCCCCAGCAGGAAATCTGTGGAGACTTCAAACACTTTCGCAATGCGGAGCAAATGTTCTGTGCTGATCTTATCAGTCTTACCGCTGACAAACCGGCTGATGGCGCTCTCGGTGCTGCCGATGCGGGTCGCCAGCTGTGCCTGGGTAATTTTATGTTCCTTCATAAGCTCCTGCATCCGCTGCCGGATATTGCCGGGCAGATAGGCTCCCTCCATGTGACGCACCTCTCTTCTGAAAACTCTCTTTATCCATTATACCTGATAAAACCAGCGCGGGCAAATGCTTTCCGCTGGCTTCGCCGCTCTGAGGTCTTGCATTTTTGCAAGATTTCAGGGCGGCGTTTTTTCATTTCTTGCACTTTTAGCGGATTTTTCGGTTTATAGGCTTTTTCCCCGTATATTCAGGCAGACGGGCAGATACCGTCAATAAATAATGGAGGACAAAGCCTATGAATTTATTTGAAACTGTAAAATCCGCTGTCACCGTGAAGCAGGCCGCCGAATACTACGGCTGTAAGGTCAACCGGGGCGATATGATCTGCTGCCCCTTCCACGATGACCGGCATCCCAGCATGAAGCTGAACAGGGATTATTTCTATTGCTTTGGCTGCGGGGCTACCGGGGATGTGATCGATTTTGTGGCGCGGCTGTTCGGCCTGAGCAGCTACGAGGCCGCAAAGAAGCTGGCCTATGACTTTGGCATCGACCCGGACAAGCCCCCGGCAGCGATGGCTTTGAAAAAGCCCTATCCGCTGGCGCGGGCTTTCCGCAACGATGAGATACACTGCCAGCGGGTGCTCTGCGATTATCTGCATCTGCTGGAACGCTGGAAGGTCGAATATGCCCCGCAATCGCCGGAGGATGAACTGGATGACCGCTTTGTGGAAGCCTGTCATATGATCGAGTATGTAAATGATTTGTTGGACGTTCTCATGTTTGCGGAACTGAAGCAGCGTGTGAAAGCGGTGGATATGCTGCTGAAGGACGGCACTATCACCGCGCTGGAGCAGCGGCTCAGACGTCTGGAAAAGGAGGTGCAGCACCGTGGCGAAGAACGAGCAATCGCGTGAGGCCAACCAGCCCATCTGGTTTGACGGCAAGAGTATCAATGAAGCCCTGTTTTGTGATGATTTTCTCGGCAGACACAAAATCATCTACACAAACGGGGCTTTTTTCACGCCTGATGGCCGCGTGACCGATGAGCTGCCACTGCGTGGAGAAATTTTTGAGGAACTGAAATGCTGTGCGGTCAGCAATATCCCCCGCAAAATCAGCAATATCGTGGAGCTGATGAAGCTGGCGGCGCTGGTAGAGGATTTCCCGCCGGAGGCTGACCGCATTCATCTGGCAAACGGCACGTTGTTTCTGGATGGCTCCTTTACGGAGGGAAAACCGGACATCGTGCGTTGCCGCCTGCCGGTGGCCTATAATCCCGATGCGCCCACGCCGACCCGCTGGCTGGCTTTTCTGGATGGGCTTCTTTACCCGGAGGACATTCCCACTTTGCAGGAATATATCGGCTACTGCCTGATCCCCAGCAACAAGGGACAGCGCATGATGGTCATTAAGGGCAATGGCGGCGAGGGTAAGAGCCAGATCGGCGCGGTGCTGTCCGCCCTGTTCGGCAGCAACATGAAGGACGGCAGCATCGGCAAAATTTCCGAGAACCGTTTTGCCCGCGCTGATCTGGAACACATTCTGCTGTGTGTCGATGATGATATGCGGATGGAGGCCCTGCGGCAGACCAACTATGTCAAATCCATCGTCACCGCACAGGGTAAAATGGATTTGGAGCGTAAAGGCAAGCAGAGCTATCAGGGATGGATGTGCGCCCGGCTGCTGGCATTCAGCAATGGCGACTTGCAGGCTCTCTTTGACCGCAGTGATGGCTTTTATCGGCGGCAGTTGGTGCTGACCGCCAAAGAGAAACCTGCCGACCGTGTGGATGATCCCGACCTGGCAGAGAAGATGAAGGCCGAGGTGGAGGGCATTCTGCTGTGGGCTTTTGCGGGATTGCAGCGGTTGGTAGCGAACAACTTCAAGTTCACCGAGAGCCAGCGCACCAAAGAGAACCGGGAGGCCGTCAAGCGGGACAACAATAACGTGTTTGATTTTCTGGAATCCGAGGGCTATATCCGGCTGAAAGCGGATGCGTCCATCAGTTCAAAGGATTGCTACGACATTTACCGGATGTGGTGCGAGGAAAATAGCCTGACTGCACTCAAACGCCGCAGCTTCAGCGATGCGCTGGTGGCAGCCTGCGGTAAGTACAATCTGGAACACTGCAACACGATTACCAATTCGGCAGGACGCCGGGTATGGGGCTTTATGGGGATCGAGGCAGTGGCAAGGCCGCATATAAACGAGTTTACGGACGCTTCACAGTGTACGTACGTACCGGAAGACTGGCGGGATTGATTTCCGATCTGGTCGCCGGTACGTATGTACGCAGCGATTGACCCTGTTACCTCATATATTGTAGAGGCGCTTCATTTGGATAAAGTGGTCGTGCCCATTTTGGGTACACCTATTTTGATGTGTAAAAGTGGTTATGGATATTTTGTCCACCACCAGAACCGTGAAATTCTTCGCGCTTTTGTGCTGTGAAGTAGGTGTGGTCATTTTGACCACACCTGAAGCGGTCAGTAAAAGCGGTGATTTTGCAGGCATATTTTAGAGCAATCTCAAAACAGCGAAATGTTTCTCTTTTATCCGTATACAGTTCGCCGGATGGCGGCTCACGGAACGACGTACAGATTGCAGCATTTTGTGACAATACAGCCCGAACAGTGAAAAGTCCCGCATTTCTGTGAAGTCGAATATTCCGCCGTTGACCAACGATACGCAGGGAATCATTTCTATCGCAAAACAGCATTTGCACAAATTTCACCATTGACCAAAGCCGGTGCGCTCCCCAGCGTAGCCGGTTCTTTTTATGACGCAACCGAAAATCATGTTTTATCTATCAAGTGACAAAGGGCTTCACTTGCGAAAATGGAGGAATATATTTTATGAAGTCAAGTATCCGAAACGAAATCAAGGCGCAGATCATCCGCGCCGGTTACACCATGCAGGAAGTCGTTGACCAGCTGCACGATGAGTATGGGTGGAGCGACAGCGTATCCAATCTTTCCGGAAAATTGCAGCGGGAATCGCTGCGGTATCGGGAGGCCGTGGAGTTGGCTGACGTGCTGGGATATGACATTGTCTGGCAGAAACGGAGGGATTGAGTATGGAAAAAGCACAATACGCGATTATGCGATTTGCCAAATATAAGGGGCCTGAAATCGGCAATATCGAGGCCCATAACGAGCGCACAAAGGAAAAGTACGCCAGTAATCCCGATGTGGATACCAGCCGAAGCAAGTACAACTTCCATCTGGTCAAACCGCCCGGCAAGTACCGGGCCGAGTCAGAGAGGCAAATTGCCGCTGCCGGATGCCGTACCCGGAAAGACAGTATCCGTATGATCGAGACGCTGTTCACAGCCAGCCCGGAGTTCTTTAAGGGAAAGAAACGGGCGGAAATTCGGGTATTTTTCGAGGAAGCTCTGCACTTTTTGGAACAGCATCAGTCCAAAGAGACAATTATATCCGCCGTGGTGCATATGGACGAGAAAACGCCCCATATGCACCTTTGTTTTGTCCCTTTGACGGAGGATGGCAGGCTCAGCGCCAAAGACATCATGGGCAATAAAAAGAAGCTGACCTGGTGGCAGGATGAGTTTTGGAAACACATGGTCAAGAAGTTTCCAGATTTGGAGCGTGGCGAGAGCGCCAGCCTGACCGGGCGCGACCATATCCCGCCCCGCGTATTTAAGGAGATGACCAGACTGACCAAACAGAAAAGCAAACTGGAGGATCTGCTCACTGGAATCAATCCCTTTAACGCCAAAAGCCGGGCGGAGGAAATCTGCAAGATTCTGGATACCTATATTCCCAGCGTGGAGAAGATGGACACACTGCTGCGGAAATATGGCGTAGCCTTCACGAAAACAGCATCCGAAAACAAAAAGTTGAAAACGAAAAATGCCGAACTGGAAGAATCTCTTGCATCGGCGCAGAAGGTCAGCACCCTAAAGCAGATCGAAGACCTCAAGCTGCGGCGCGACTATGACAGTGCCGTGGCGATTTTGGAACAGATACCGGCAGAAGTTTTGAACATCTATGCGCAGAGCAGCCATAGAGGAAAGGAGCGGCCTATTGAGCAAAGTTTATGATGATCCGAAATATAATGCGGCATTTGACCGCTGTGTTGATGTGATGGCGCGGCTGTTGCAGAAGTACGGGCCACAGCTGTTGGGGCAGATGCAGGAGACTGAGAAGGATGGCCGTACACAGTCTGCGGCATCAGGAAAGCAACCCGTTCCTGTGTATCAGGAATTTGACAAAGCCGCTTGATATAAATTAAATTTACACGTTGCGTATTTGTTTGGCGTATGCTATAATAAATACGCAACGTGTATTTTTGCTTTATGGGGTAAATGAAATGGACTGCAAAACCAAAATAAAAGAATTGCGGGAAAGCACTGGCATGAATCGCAAGGAATTTTGTAAATATTTTCAGATTCCCTATCGGACTGTGACAGAATGGGAACTGGATAACCGCCATGCGCCGGAATATGTACTCCGTTTGTTGGAGTACTACATTCAGAATGAAGGTCTGGAGAAGAAGAAAGTAACGGATGAATGTTTAGAGCTGGAAGAAAGGGGCGGCCTGCATGAAGAAAACTAAAACAAAATGTTATCTCTACACACGGGTATCTACATCCATGCAGGTGGACGGATATAGTCTGGATGCTCAGCGAGACAAACTGCGGAAATACGCTGAATACGAAGATATGGTAGTGGCTGGTGAATATTCTGATGAAGGCTTTTCCGGCAAGAATATTCAGGGCAGGCACGAATTTCAGCGGATGCTGCAAGACATTCAGGACTGCAAAGACGGTGTGGAATATGTGCTGGTGTTCAAGCTGTCCCGGTTTGGCAGGAATGCCGCTGACGTTCTGAATTCCTTGCAGCTGATGCAGGATTTCGGTGTCAATCTGATTTGTGTGGAAGACGGCATTGACAGTTCCAAAGATTCCGGCAAGCTGATGATTTCTGTCCTTTCTGCGGTGGCAGAGATAGAGCGTGAAAATATTCGGACACAGACGATGGCCGGACGGGAGCAGAAAGCCCGTGAAGGAAAATGGAACGGTGGCTTTGCCCCTTATGGATACCGCCTTGAAAAAGGCGAACTGTTGATTGCTGAGGATGAAGTGGACGTGATCCGCACCATCTTTGACCGCTATATTCACACCAACGATGGTGTCAGTGGCGTGGCAAAATATCTGAACCGGCAGGGCTTTGTGAAGAAGTTAAGGCAGAACGGCACCATTCCCGGTTTTTCTGCCAGCTTTGTGAAGAGTATCATTGATAATCCGGTATATATGGGAAAAATCGCCTATGGCAGACGCCGGACAGAGAAGAAGATCGGCACACGGAATGAGATGCACGTAGTTGAGCAATCGGAGTTCCCTGTGTACGAGGGGAAGCATGAGGCTATCATTTCAGAAGAAGATTGGAACCTCGCGCAGGAAAAACGGAAAATCAATGCTTACCGGCGTGAGAAAGTCAATGACCCTACCCACGCACATATCTTGTCCGGTATTCTGAAATGCCCCTGCTGCGGCAAAAGCCTGTACGGGAATATTGCGAAAGCCCACAGCAAGGACAAAAAGACCCGCTATTACTATTACTGCAAGAATACGGTGACGCCAACAGGCCACGAGTGTACCTTCCGGCTGAATATTGAGCAGATGGAAATGAACCGCATGGTAGCGTCAATCATCTCTGCTATGGTCAGTGACCCACGGTTTGCGGATGCAATCAAGGCGAAAATCGGCTCCGCTGTCGATACGAACGATTTGGAGAAGCAGCTGGAAGCATTACAGGCGCAGCTTCGGCAGACATTAGGCACAAAGGCCCGACTGGAACGGCAGATGGACGGTTTAGATGTGAATGACCCGTATTATGACCGGAAAATTTCTGATTTGCAGCGCCGATATGACGAGCAATATGGCGCAATAGATGAGATTGAAGTCCAGATTGACGATGTGCAAAGCCAGATACGGAGTATCCGGCAGGAGAAGATTTCGGGTGATAATATCTACCGCCTGTTGCTGGCATTCGATCAGGTCTATGAAGCAGCCTCCGAAGTGGAGCGGAAGGAGTTCATGCGGGCGTTTATTGAGCGGATTGAGTTATTCCCGGAAAAGCAGCCGGATGGCAACTGGATTAGGAAGATTATCTTCAACTTCCCTGTCCCGGTGAATGGAACAGAAGTGAAAGAATTGCCCTTGGAAAATGAAACAATAGTCGAAATGGTCTGCTTACTGTCGCGTAAAGTCCTAGTTTAAGTGGACTAGAGGGCTTTTTTGAAGATTATGTAACTGTGTTTTTGGCAGGAAAAAATGTTTATAGAATAAAGAAATTAAAGAAGGGGCAAAAATTTGTAGATGCAGCGATTGTCTGTTGGAATAGTATCGGTGATATTTGGTTGTCTGCGAACAGATGGACTCTTTGTTGGAAATGAGTTTGTAGTTGGAGGAAATAGAATTATATGGGGAGAAATGACAAATTTCCGTTTGCCATGACCAAGAAATCATTGGTTGTGTATATTGCTTCTATAGTGCTTATAGGACCGCTCCTGTTTTTTGTCAGAGGAGATATGGCTGGAAAATATGCGGCATGTATTGCTTGTCCGATGATCATTGTATATTTAATCTATGCCTATTGCAAGGAAAGCAAAGCAGATATGAAAGCCCAGGAGACGAAAGTGCAATATATGGATGGCAGCTATTTTGAAAGCTCTGAGTGGCATGAGAAATATGTGATCTATCTCAATGAGCACCATTTTGAGAAACCTAAATATCAAAGCATGGAAATGGATTTATTAAAAAGATTTCAAAGACGGGAATATCTTGTCAAAATGATATTGCCATTGTTTCTAATGTTTTGTACCTTGTGCCTTATTCCTTTAGGGCGTTATTATATGGCTATTATAGGACTTTGCCTGTTCGGATTCCTGTTTTGGCTGGAGTTTTCACTGTATATAGGAATGCCGGTACGGAAGTGGTTGAAGGGTGATATTGATTATGAAGAGCTTGAAGCGTCATATTTAAAAAGTCAGATGCTTTTCTATAAAACAAATGCATTAGCATTTGAAACTACACATTTACACGGGTTCACAGAGAAAAAAATATATGCAATAGATTATCGGTTGGTCGAGGGAATATCAAGAAAAATAGTACGCCTTAAGAAGTACGAGGAGGGAATTTATAATACGGAGGAGTATCAGCATTTTGCAGTTATTCATGTCAGACTGCCAAGAAGCGGAAATATTTACGATGTTGAGATCGAATTAAATGAGTTTCAGGTTCAAATGGCAATCGATAAGTTATCCACTTACAAGATTGGTGAGGACTTGACAGGAAATATTTCTGTAAATGAGCACAAAGAAAATGAGGCTGTAATATAGCCAATGCAGTATTTAGCATTGCCTAAAAAGGATAAAGAAGATAAGGAGACTCCCTGGACAGAAAAACCGAAGCCCTAAACTACCTGAAACAATACCCCAAGATGGCAAAATGGATGAATACCTGCATTTGCTGTGGCTCAATGGGTTATAACCCGGATATGCCGGACAAGATTACTTCGAGAGATGGCAATGGAGAATATAACACTGTATTTTCAATAAACATAAAGAAGTATTTTTCTCCACTGAGAGTAAATGACATGGGAATGTGCGCCATTTGTCAGAAATATTGGAGAGAAAATCATTAAGCAACTTGATATGATGAAATTGAGGCTTGTAGCAATAAGCCAAATAGAAAAGGAGAAAAGACGATGGAATTTATATGTTACCCAAAGTGTTCAACCTGCCAGAAGGCAAAGAAATGGCTTGACGAGAATAGGATAGAATACACGGAGCGTCACATTGTGGATGATAATCCTACATATGAGGAGCTTAAGAAATGGTATGAGAAGAGTGGACTTCCGCTCAAGAGATTCTTCAATACGAGCGGCATGCTGTATAAGGAGATGAAACTGAAGGACAAGCTTCCGGACATGAGCGAGGATGAGCAGTTGCAGCTTCTTGCGACAAATGGCATGTTGGTGAAGAGACCGCTTGTCGTTGCTGAAGGTTTCGTGCTGACTGGATTTAAAGAGAAAGAGTGGACAGAGATGATGCTGTAGTAGGAACGTCCCCGTGGAGAAAAAATGAAAAAAATTGATGTAAACAACAGTTGGGAAATGCATCGCGTAGGTGATGACGATTGGATCACGGCGACAGTGCCGGGATCGGTGTATGGGGATCTGCTGCAGGCGGGCAAGATGGAAGATCCATTCTGGAAGGACAATGAGATAGAATCACTGAAGCTGATGGATTACGATTATGAGTACCGCACCAGCTTTTCGTGTGATGATGAGCTGCTGGAATCGGATGAAGTTATCCTTCGATTTGAAGGGCTGGATACCATTGCGGATATCACGCTCAATGGTGTGAAGCTTGGACACGCCGACAATATGCACAGGACATGGGAGTATTCGGTAAAGGATATCCTGAAGCAGTCGGATAATATATTAAGTGTATATTTTTATTCGCCGACAAAGTTCATCGCAGATGCATTTGCGAAGGCTCCAACACGGGGAATCGAGGATGCCATGAATGGATTTGTACATATCAGAAAGGCTCACTGCATGTTTGGCTGGGACTGGGGCGCTCACCTTCCTGATGCAGGAATATGGAGACCGGTCAGCCTGCTTGGCATCGATACCGCACGGATAGATTCTGTAGAAATCCTGCAGTATCATGGGCAGGACACAGTGGAACTTGATATAAAGCCGGAGATAGAATTTGCCCGGAAGCATATCGGTTCTGGACCAGAGACGAGACAACTGAGTGTAAAAGTTAGAGTAGTAGATCCGGCTGGAAACGAAATTATAAACAAGATACTAAATGAAGATAACACGAAGAATATACATATAGACGATCCACAGCTCTGGTGGCCGCGTGGGTATGGTGAGCAGAACCTTTACACTGTTTCCGTTGACCTTGTGAAAGATGATGGTACGGTGGTTGACAACTGGACGAGAAAGATCGGCCTGCGGACAATAACCATGGACCGTACAAAGGACAAATGGGGAGAGAGGTTTGCCACCTGCGTAAACGGTGTAAATATATTTGCCATGGGTGCGGATTACATTCCGGAGGACCATCTTCTTGGACGTGTGACACCTGAGACCACAAGAGCTCTGCTTGAGAAGGCGGTATTTGCGAATTTCAATTCTATACGTGTGTGGGGCGGTGGATATTATCCTGACGATTGGTTCTATGATATGTGTGATGAGATGGGACTTGTGGTGTGGCAGGATTTCATGTTTGCGTGTGCTGTCTACGATCTCACACCAGAATTTGAGGCAAATATCACCGCGGAATTTATTGACAACTTAAAGAGGATCCGCCATCATGCGTCACTCGGGCTTATGTGTGGCAATAATGAGATGGAGCAGTTTGTTAAGGAGAGAAAATGGGTGAGCAAGGACAGCGAGGTGCGGGACTATATTATTATGTACGAGCGAATTCTCCCTAAGATCATGAAGCAGTATGCTCCACAGGTATTTTATTGGCCAGCGAGCCCGTCCTCAGGTGGTTCATTTGATGATCCGAGAGACGAGAACCGCGGAGATGTGCATTATTGGGCTGTGTGGCATGGTGATAAGCCATTTTCTGAGTATAGAAAGTTTTACTTCAGATATCTTTCCGAATTCGGTTTCCAGTCATTTCCTTCAAAGAAGACTGTTGAGACATTTACGGATGATGAGCGTGATATGAATATCTTTTCATACATTATGGAGCGGCATCAGAGAAATGGCTCGGCAAATGGAAAGATAATGAATTATATGCAACAGACATATAGATATCCATCTGATTTCGAGACGGTTATCTACGCATCGCAACTTCTGCAGGCGGATGCTATCAGGTATGGCGTCGAGCATTTTCGAAGAAACAGAAATGATGACAGGTGCATGGGAGCAGTGTACTGGCAGTTCAACGACTGCTGGCCGGTTGCATCCTGGTCCAGTGTGGATTACTGCCAGCGCTTAAAGGCGCTGCACTACTATGCAAGACGTTTCTTTGCTCCGATCATGATCTCCTGTGAAGAGGAGGGCATGCTTGGAAGTGGACAGGAGCTGGTGAGACTTCCATTTGAATTCCCGAAGTCCATACGCCTCTGCGTGGCAAATGAAACCATGAACACAGAGAAAATACTTGTGTCCTGGCAGTTGAGGGACGCGTCAGCTCGTGTTCTTGAATCCCACGAGGAAGAGATTACTGTGCCAGCGCTTACGAGCGAATGGCTTGATAAGGTCGACCTTCCAGATATCGACATTTACCACCAGTATGTGAGCTATCAGGCAAGTATGAAAGGACAGGTAATATCAGAGGGGACTGTCATATTCTCATATCCGAAGTATTTCTGCTACGAGGAGCCTCATTTGCAGGCGACAGTGGATGGCGACTATATCACAGTCAGTGCGGATGCTTATGCGAAGAGTGTGGAGATCCTGAACCAGAATGAGGATCTGATCCTGTCGGATAATTATTTTGACCTGAATGCAGATTCAAAGACTGTAAAGGTTATAAGTGGAAGTGTGGATAAGCTGAGGCTTAGAAGTGTATATGATATAAGTTGATCTTGATAAGAGAGATTTATAAATGGTAAATGCCAGCGCATTATATATGTGCTGGCATTCACAAGAAAGGAGAAGCCATATGAGTTTTGCATTGTTTCTGGATATAGATGGTGTATTGAATACCCGGACGACAGTTGTGGGGGCACCCAGTGGGAGAACAGGGATCGATGAGTCTAGAGTGAGACTGCTGAAAAAGGCGTTAAAACAGTTTGGCGATGCAGCAATCGTTCTGACTTCTGATTGGAAGCTTATGAGAGAAGACGGGGATGACTTCTCATATCTTGTATCTATGCTGGGAAAATTTGGACTAAGCCTGTCTGGAAAGACAACCGATGTCTGGGTTGGCAGAGGAGAGGGCATTCAGAGCTATCTGGCGGAACATCCCGAGATAGATGAATACGTGATACTGGATGACAATACATTTGATTTCTCAAATTATCCTAAGCTTTGGGAACGGCTGTTGCTTACCAATGGCATAGAAAATACCGAATATGCATCAAAGACACCGGCGATTGAGGCAATGCTTTTTCTGGAGGCTATCTCTTAGTTTCTTCCCACTCTCCTTCTGTGATCTCTATGTCATTCAGGCATACTGGGAGATGTATGGCTTTGTTGAGCTCGTATACCTTCTCGAATTCATCCATTTTCCGATTATAGTAAGTCTGGTATCAGCGACAGCCACAGCTATCGAGTAGCTAGGCAGATGTACTTCATAATTTTCAAGCTTTATGATCTGAATATGAGCCAGTCAGAGCTTTCGAGGCGAACGGGGATTTCCACCAGCACGATAAATGACTGGAAAAAGAAGAAGATCAATCCGCAGGCGGACAAGCTGGTTGTTATCAGCAGGGCGCTTGATATGTCATTGGCAGATCTGCTTGGGGATGATGGGGCTGAAAACACTGGCGTAGATTACAGTGCTGAGGAGAAATATCTGGTTGAGTGTTATCGCAGATCGGATAATCATGTGAGAAAGCATATGCTCAGATATATGGAGCTCATTGACAATGCAAAGACAAAAGCAAAGGCAAATGCGGCTCAGGCAATTCCGGAGATCATTGAAATAGCAACATCCAAAACAGTGGAAGAAAATAAAAAAGAAAAACATAGCCGTAATGCTAAAAATGGATGGTATAGATATGATACCAGATTTGCGTTACCGGTTTACGATGAAAGTGGTGAGGTTGAGCGGTACAATGTGTTTAGTGCAAGATTATTGATCAGACATGCCGCTTCTGGGAAAATGTATCTGTACGATGTTTTAGAAATAAAAAAAGAAACGAGCAAGCCTTGTCAGGTATAAACCCTACCCAGTAGAAACCCCATTTCTTAATGAAATAAAACAAGCTACAGGAAAAGTCAACAGTTATATTGTGGAAAGGACATAGATGACATATGAAGATAATAAATGCAACACCAAAAGACAAAGAAGAACTGCTCTCGCTCTATCACGCCATGATAGGCGGACCGTGTGAGTGGAGCGAGAATTATCCTGACGAGAATACCATAGCATTTGACCTGAAGAATGAGGATCTGTTTGTTATGAAGAATGACAAAGAAGAGATTGTGGCCACAATATCCATAGATCACGACGATGCTGTTGAGGCACTTACGTGCTGGAGAGCAGATCTGGCTCCATCGGGAGAACTTTCAAGGCTGTGCGTCAGGAAGGATATGCAGGGACAGGGAATTGCGAAGACTATGATGAACTATGCCTGTGATGTCCTGAAAAGCAGAGGCATGAAGGGCGTTCATATACTTGTCAGAGAAGGACATGTGGTGGCGCTTTCGACATACGCCAAGATTGGTTTTGAAACGGTTGGAGAGTGTGATCTTTTTGATAAGCATTTCGTATGTATGGAACGGGGATTCTAAAGAGGTAGATATTGCAAGTTATAGGATGCAGCTGCAGCTATATTGTAATATAATGGGGGTGTATTGTTTGATGAGTTATAGAGATGAGACATTTCTATTATATAAGAATGACGAGTGGAGGTGCACAGAATGATAATTACAATAGGCAGAGAGTGTGGATGTGACGGCGATGAGGTGGCAGCAAGACTTGCCTCAAAATATGGTATAGCCTGTTACACAAAGAAAGAGATAATAAGGCTGGCAAAGGAGAAGGGTGTGTATGACAAATATCCGTTTTTCTTTGGAGAGAAGGCTATAGATTCTATGATGCAGTCGGTGTCAGATGACTTTGTCGTGAAGAGAAGAAAGACCCCGGAGGATGTACTTGAGAGATTGCTTGACGGACAGGATGGCGTTGTAGTGGGAAGAGCCTCGGACTTTGCATTCAAGAACAGGAACGATGCAGTGAGAATATTCCTGTGCGGAGATAAAGACAGCAGAATAAAGAGGATAATGGACAAGCATGGCATATCAGAATCAAAGGCAAAGAGTCTTGTGGAGGAGACTGATGCCAAGCGAAGAAGCTATCATGACTATTACTCAGGAGAGAACTGGGGATATTCAGGACATTATGACCTGTGCCTTGATGAGGCGAAGCTCGGCGTGGACGGCGTCGTGGAGATGGTTTCAGCGTATATGAAGGTGATAGGCAGAAATTAGAATTGAGCTTGGCGGAAGATATATGGTATGAGCTGGATTGACAGGCTTTAGGCATTACTTGAAAGGTGTAGATATGGGGAAAAATACAACAGGAAAATACAGCCTTCTGGTACCGGATGGTGAGTATTCATTTAGGGCACTGAGCCCTGTGGTCATGCATGACCTTGGGCTTGATATGATATGCAGACAACTGTCGGCAAATGAGTCTGAACAGAATTATATAATGGGAGTTATGTCACGGATATATGCAGATCCATCTGTTACAAAGTACAGAGGTGGTGTGTTTGACGACATAATTGGAAATAAAAAACTCAGAGACGATATGATGGAGATTCTTGGGAAGATAAGCTTTCTCAAGGATTACGGCAGCTTTAAACGCGATTATGATGAGAATTCAGGTATATGGGATCTTATGCACAGACTTGATGAGATAGACGATTATATAGAATGCGTAGATTCGTTATATTCCTGCCTGAAGGATAAAAACTTGCATTCAGAGGGATTTACAGGTCTTAAGGAGTATGTTCAGAATATATATGAGGACAACGGTTTCAGTGAGCTGAAGAAGGACATATCAGAGCTGAAAAAGGTGAGTGGTGAGGTTCGAAGTATAACTATAGGAATTAATCTGAACAGCAGATATGAGGCTGATGGCGTTGGCTTGATATCTGTAAATAGTAAGCAATTTACGAGGGGCGGTGTGCTGAGCAATTTCTACGGTCATTTGATGTCCAGAGATAAGATAAGTGACAACCTCGACGCTAAGAGTGACTTCAGATTTCAGCCGTTAGATGCGGTAAATGAAGCATTATCCAAATTTCAGCAGGAACTTCAGGGAAGAGTGGTAACTGGAGGTGCAAATAACTTGGCGGCAGGAATGGTTGGTATTCCTGATTCTGACAAATCCAAAGATATTACGCGGTATACAGACAGGGTATTCACCAAGCTCATAACAAGAATTGTCAAGAGGATGAGGGAGACGTTAAATAAGTACGTGTCGATTACCATAACTGATATGACGGATCTCATACCTGAGCTCACTTACTATATAAGATGGGCTGAGTACATAGAAAAACTGCAGAAACGCGGCGCAGCATTTTCCAAGGCAAAGGTTGTGAACTCTGCATATCAGCCGGACGCAGGTACATCTAAGGAAGCCAATTCCAAGAGCAGATATTATATGAAGGCTCGTGGCGTATACAATATCAAGCTTGCAGCATTTGATACGGAGGAGTCGGATCACATAGTGACCAATGATCTGGACTTTGACAGCGAGCACAGAGTGTATATTCTGACAGGAGCAAATAGGGGTGGAAAGACGACCATAACCCAGACGATAGGTCAGCTTTTTGTACTGGCTCAGGGTGGTATATATATCCCAGGTGATGAATTTGAATTTGCTCCAGTGGACTGCGTATTTACACATTTCCCTGCTGACGAAGACAAGACCCTGGATCTTGGAAGACTTGGTGAGGAGTGCAAGAGATTCAGGGAGATATTTGACGGTGCGAATGATCGCAGTCTCATACTTCTCAATGAGACGTTTTCAACTACGTCATTTGAGGAGGGCTATTATATAGCCAGAGATTCCGTGAGAGCGATTCTGACAAAGGGAACGAGAACGATATACAACACCCATATGCATAAGCTGGGCTTTGATGTGGATGAGATGAATGAAGGGTGTACAGAGGGCAAGGTATATTCGCTGATCGTACACAACGAGGGCTCACAAAGATCATACAAGATAGAGATAGCGCCACCTGCTGGTAAATCATATGCCAGTGACATAGCGGAGAAATATGGTGTTACATATGACATGCTGGTGAATAAAGAAAAATAGTTGGCTGTATGCACTGCTTGCGGATGATATTACAGACGATATGTGGGCAGTTTAGAGTCATATAATATGAATTGTCTACAGTGAAGATATTGGAGGGTATAGGATGACAGAAAAGCATACAGACAAGAGAACAGTACTTATAGTGGATGATGACGCTGATCTGTCTATGCTGATACAGGATATGCTGGAGGACAACGGCTATGCTTTTCTGTACGCAGCCAGCATAGACGATGCATATGAAGTGCTGACAGATAACAAATGTGATCTCATACTTCTGGATATCAATCTTCCCGATGGTACAGGTTTCTCATTCTGTAAAGAACTCAGGCATACTTCGCAGGTGCCAATCATATTTGCAAGTGCAAGGACGAGTGAGGATGACAAGGTGAATGGCCTTGATATGGGTGGAGATGACTATATCGCAAAGCCGTATTCACTGAAAGAGCTTATGTCTCGTATCCGTTCGATACTCAGGAGAACTTATGGTGTTGATGACAATAAGTCTGAGATGTTGACCCTGAACACAGACGGGAACGAGATAGAGATCAACAGGCACGCACGGACTGTGAGCAGAAACAAAAGTAATGTGGATATGAAGCCGAAGGAATTTGACCTGCTTGTATACATGGCGGAGAACAGAGGCAGGGTATTGACCAAGGAACAGATCATGAGTGCCGTGTGGGGGTTGTACAGCGATGTGGAGCCATCCACGGTTGCGGTGCATGTAAGGTGGCTCAGGGAAAAGCTTGAGACAGATCCTTCACATCCGCAGCTTATCCGTACGGTATGGGGAACGGGATATGTGCTGGGAGATAGTGAATAGACAAAGACAGTGAGAATAATATGAGCTTGTAAGGTGGATGTCCACTTGGCAGCTATAGGGAGTTTATATGAAGCGACATTCAGTAAGAAGCAATATAATAAAAATGCTGATCGTGTTCATGTGCGCTATAACCATAGTTTTTGGTTGGCTGTTCTACAGGGAGAAGCAGGACGAGACACGGCGGATAAAAGATGATGAATATGGGCAGTATATAGTGGAACTGAATGAAGTGAAACAACTGTATGATTCGGGATCCACAGATGCTGACGAAAAGCTTGACGCTGTAATGAATGAACTCAGGGAACAAAAGATAGATACTGGCAAGTCAGGACTTAGGAATATAGTGATCATGTATATCGTTGTCTTGTGTGTTGTGATTGTATTATTCCTGTACATATATGTGTGTGTTCTCAGGCCATTTGACGAGCTGGAGGATTATGCATCACATCTGGCAGCAGGGGATATGGATACTGAACTTAAGTACAGACGGGTAAATATGTTCGGAAGCTTCACGTGGGCATTTGACCATATGAGAACGGAGATAGTGCATGCAAGGCGTAGAGAGCAGGAAGCGATAGAGAACAACAAGACAGTTATAGCCACGCTGTCACATGATATAAAGACTCCGATCGCATCCATAAGAGGATATGCGGAGGCATTGGTCATGAATATGGATGCCACACAGGAGCGCAGGGAGAGGTATGCGTCGGTCATCATGAAGAAATGTGATGAGGTTACGTCCATAACGAATGACATGTTTATTCATTCCTTGCATGATCTGGACAGACTGGTGGTGAAGAGTGATGAGGTTGAGATAAAACCTCTGATGGAACAGATACTGTCAGATATAGGACTTGGTATGAATATCGTGGTGAATGGAGATATAACCGAGGCAGTGCTTGAGCATTCAGATTCGGGAAGAGTGGTTCAGGTGATAGAAAATATACTGTCAAATGCCTCTAAGTATGCCAGAGACACGGAGATAAGTATTGTTACGGAATGTATATCGCCCGAAAAACTTCCAAGGAATGTCCATGTGAGCGGCGCTGATATGGTATACAGGCTGTCCATAAAGGATCATGGAACAGGAATCCCGGATAAGGACATGCCGTTCATATATGAGAAGTTTTATCGAGGGGAAAACTCCGGTGATGAACCTGGAGCGGGCCTTGGACTATTTATTGTCCATTATCTCATGGACAGAATGGGCGGAGATGTGGAACTTGTAAATCATGCTGATGGCCTGGAGGCAGTGTTATATTTTGCAGCAAGAAAGGTTTGTTAAGGACTTGTTAATAAATAGGGTGATATGGTTGTAGCACGGTGGCGAGGTGAAGATCTGTAGAGGATGTCTGAATGCCCCCGTGCTACAACTATAAAAAGGAGAGAGAAATGGCAGATATAATTCTTCAGGCAAGAGACCTTTGCAAAAGCTTTTCCAGTGAGGGCGTGCAGAATCATGTGCTCAACAATATGGATCTGGATATCTATAAGGGAGATTTTACAGTCATCATGGGAGCGTCAGGCTCGGGAAAATCCACACTGCTTTACAGTCTGTCCGGGATGGACAGACCGACTTCGGGAAAGGTCATATATGATGGCGAGGATATAACAGAATATAATGAGAAGCGCATGGCAGAACTCAGAGTATATGAGTTTGGATTTGTGTTTCAGCAGATACATCTTGTTAGTAACCTCAGCATTAGAGAGAACATACTTGTGCCGGGTTATATGAATAAGGATACGAGAACAAAAGAGACTGAAAACAGGGCTGATGAACTCATAAAAAAGATGAATATAGAAAGTGCTGCTGACCGACTTCCTGCACAGGTGTCCGGCGGAGAGGCACAGAGGGGCGCTATTGCCAGAGCGGTCATCAACAGTCCGGGTATCCTTTTCGCAGATGAGCCGACAGGCGCATTAAACCGCAGAAATACCCAGGATGTGCTGGATCTTCTCACCGAGCTCAACGTGGAGGGACAGAGCATACTCATGGTTACCCACGATGTGAGGGCTGCTATCAGGGCGAACAGGATCATCTACATAGAGGACGGAAGGATCATAGGTGAGCTGAAGCTGTCACAATATATTGAAGAAGACCGCAAGAGCCGTGAGAGCCAGATAGATGCATGGCTTGGTTCCATGCAGTGGTAGGAGGTGCCGGGATGAGATATATCATGATGGTGCTTCGAGGAAATATGAGAAGAAACAAGGGCGTGCATATAAGTGTGCTCGTGCTCATGCTTATCATTTCTCTGGCATTCTGTTCAGTGCTTTCTTACTACACGAATTCCATAAGGCATGATTCGGAAGCTATGGAAGAGGTTGGTTATGGAGGTATGCTTGCCGCACTTTATGGGGAGAACAGGCTGGATGCCTATGGAACAAGTGCAGACAAGATAATAAAGAATATTGGCAAATGTGATGCGGTGCAGGAAGTGAAAGCAGCAGATGTTGTATATCTGCTGCTTAAGGACTGCAATGGAAAAGGCGGAAACAGCAGCAGCTTCGTTTTGAATGATACAGACAGCGTGCTCACATATGATCAGTATGATGTGGATAACAAAATGACAGATCGCCGGCTTGAAAAAGGTGAGGTAAGTGTGCCGTTCAGTTTCATAGGTATGTATGACTGCAAGATTGGTGATACAGTCGAGCTGGGCAATGATAACGGTTCTTATACCTTCAAAGTTGCGTCATTTTTCGAGGATCCATATATGGGATCTTCGGTCATGGGAATAAAGACGATATTGATCTCAGATGAGGATTTTGCGGATCTCAAGGCAAAGGCTGCGGAAGATCATAGAAGCGGACTGGAAGATGACAAGAGATCCTTTGAATTGTCAAAGCTTATCATAATAGATAAAAAGCCGGGCCTGGACCTCACGGAGATGGAGTTTGAGAGAGAACTGAATAATGTGAGTGATTTCGCGTCATATTGCTGGATAACTTTATCAAAGGAGCAGGCGGGAAATTACATGCTTCTTATGACAAAGGTATTCTCCGCGGTGCTGCTTATATTTGTTGTGCTGCTTCTGGTGGCGGCTATGATAGTTCTAGGACACAACATCGGCAGCAGCATAGACATGGATTTTGTTAACATAGGAATACTCAAAGCGGTCGGAATGACAAATGCATCGGTGAAGCTGGCGTTGCTTGCCGGGTATATGTGCACTGTGGCGGCTGGACTGTTTGCTGGAATACCACTGGCCATTCCGATACTAAAAATTATAAATAGTGCCACAAGATCTTCTTCAGGACTTGAAGTTCCGTCTGATATTAATGTAGGACTTGTGCTGTGTGTCATATTGGCGATACTGCTTCTGGTAGCAGCATTTATCATGTTGAAGACAAGGAGAATATCCGAGGCCACACCTATAAAGGCGATAAGAGGTGGACGGGACAGTGTGCATTTCTCAAGCGTTCTGAAGCTTCCGGTCTCAGGCAAGAAACTTGGTGTGAGTCTTGCATACAGACAGTTTATATCTGAGAAGAAACAGTATGCCGCAGCCATCATAGTGACTGCTATACTTGCCATGTTCATGATACTTATGAATGATATGATGCGCTGGTTTAATTCACAGAATATGCTGGCGGATATGTTTTCAGTCACGAAGTATGACCTGACTGCTTCGTTTGTCGATGAGGATACGCAGAAGGATATAGAGAATGTTATATCAGAACACACAGCGTATAGAAAATATCAAATGTCCAGCGAGTACCTTCTGTTCGATGATGTGCAGATGTATTGTTATATAGTGGAGGACCCTGATATGATCAACACGATAAGAAAGGGAAGAACCTGCACATATGACAATGAAGTGCTGATAACCCAGTATGTGGCTGATGGATTTCACATGAACGTAGGTGACACAGTCACAGTCAAGCGCGGCGGCGTGGCAAGGAAGATGGTGATCTCCGGCATATACGATTCGGCAAATGATATGGGCAAGAACTTTGCAATTAGTAAGGCTGCATATAGTAAGTTTGCCAGCGAAGAGACCGTAAGTGAGTCTGGTGTCAGTGGAGCTGCCAAAAGCAGTTCAGATGAGGAGGAATGGAGCGGCAAAGGAATATGTTATGATCTTGACAATACTGATGAATGTGATGCGATAATCCAGGAGATAGATAAGAGATATGGCGATAATCAGGGCATCACGTATTCAATACATTCAGCAAAGGATGATTTTGAAGAAGTGGCGGGTACAGTCAACATTGCAATACAGGGACTCACATTGCTCACATATATGTTAGGGGCTGTATTCGTGATAGTCACGGTCATAATCGTGTGTGGCAAGGTTCTCATGCGTGAGCAGAAGGATATCGGAATATACAAGGCACTTGGATTTACATCCTTCAGACTCAGATGCCAGCTTGCGGTCCGCTTTATCGTGACGGCAGTTGTGGGTTCGCTGCTTGGTATAGTTCTGGCACTTATCGTCAGCAAGCCATTCTTCAAGGCAGGATTTGAATCATTTGGAATATACAGTTTTAATTTAAGTACAAGCGTGATATCACTGGTTATACCATTGGTATTTATGAGCGTGTTATTCTCTGTGGTAGCATTTATCAGAGCGGGGAACATCAGAAAGGTTCAGCCGCAGGTGCTCATCGCAGATCAGTAGAAGTATATAGGAGAGTGGAACTATGTATACAATGTCAGTAGACAAGGTGGGTATATATAATGGATAAGTTGATCATATATCTGATATGTATAAATATACTAGGAGCTGTCCTTGATGGAGTGACGGCTGCGAGACGCAGGAGAACAAGCCATAAGGCGCTCAGTGTTCTGCTGGGGATCATAGCCATTGCCGGTGGTGCCCCTGGCATGATAATAGCATTTGCGTTGTGTGACAGGACGGCCTCCAAGACGAATATGATGCTGAGAGTGTTCACTGTGTGCGTGTGTGTGATAGAGCTTGCGGTGTTCATGACTTGGAAGCTCAGACCGGCGGGCAAATGGAACTTTGCATTCTGGAATGTGTTTGTGGAATACAGATGGACACTTTGGTTCGTTGCGGCAGTGAGTGTTGTAACATTTGTCATGTTCGGAATTGACAAATACAGAGCGGTCAAGGGAGGATACAGGATCCCCATAGCGGTCCTTCTCGGTATGGCATTTGCTGGTGGAAGTATCGGTGCTCTGCTTGGAATGGTGGTGTTCAGGCATAAGATAAGGAAGAATTATTTCTCGGTTGGAGTGCCACTTATACTTGTAATGCAGGTGGTGCTTTTGATGTGTGTGGTTAATCTGCTGTAGGGTCCGCAAATATCCCCAGTTCAGGCGGATAGTTGGTAAATGCAAAGAATGCAACCGCGAGAATTGCCAGGATGGTCATGGCAACGTAGTCATTTATGCACATTTGCCTGGATTCTAATCTGTTTTCGGTGCGCAATGCATATACAACCCCAGCGAAATAAAGTGCGATATTCAGAAACTCATAATTCCTGCCCAGTACACCGTTTAGAGTGTAGAAACCGACCACAATGAATGCCATACCTGACAGGATACCGACAGTCCTTGCTGGAAGATAATGTTCCGGCAGGGGCTTATCTTTTATATGAGCCCAGAGAAATTCAATCATTGTCAGCAGGAGCATTGGAAAGAATATAAGTTTCAGGTGTTCCCAGGTTGACTCGTTCACTGCCGAGAATAGTCCGACAGCGGGATTGTCATTTGACCACTCGTAGGTGAAATGCAGCAGCACTCCGAGGATCGATATGAAGAAAAAACGAAAAAAATTGAGTTTGTTAGTAGTTGCCATAGAGAGTTCTCCGATGAAAACTAGTGCTATATTACATAGTATATGACGAATATGGTATTTCATGTAGCGGAGAAACCGAAATCAACGAAATTAAGATAAACATAATTGGGATATATTGTCGGTGATGTTATAATTATTTCAACGAATGTTTTGTTTAAAGGGGGGGGACATATGAGTAGCTTGTATGAACATTATCCAATTGTAATGTGGGTAATAGATGGTGTCTTTTGGATGATAGGAGTGTTGTGCTGGATCATTACCTACATTGGGGCACCTCTTGAAAGTAGGAAACTGGGACATCATGTTTCCGGAGTGCCTGGAGTAGCTTTTGTATTCTTTTTGATAGCAGGTTATTTCTCACCGAATAAATGGCTGATGCTGACTGCGTTGCTTGATTTTAGTCTTACATACCTGCCTGTATTTTTGTTGAAAGAACAATTAAAAAAACATTTAAAAAAGGCAAAAGATGAGTAATTGTAGGACTAAGTGCCAATCAATATGGGAAAAAGCCGGGAGAGTAAGAAAGGGGAAGTACATATGCGTTTGATCCATTTATCTGATCTTCACATAGGAAAGCGTGTAAATGAATTTTCTATGTTGGAGGATCAGGAGTATATATTAAAAGAAATATTGGGCATCATCGATGATGAGCAGCCGGATGGAGTCATCATAGCCGGGGATGTATATGATAAGTCTGTGCCGAGCGAGGAGGCGGTGAAACTGCTGGACAGCTTCCTGACTTCGCTTGCAAAGAGAAAGCGGCAAGTATATATCATCAGCGGCAACCATGATTCGGCGGCCAAGCTGGCATTTGCATCAAGTCTGATTGATCTCAGTGGAATCCATATATCGCCGGTATATGATTCGGCACAGATAGCCATGATGGGAGATGGGTTGGTCAGACCATATAAGCTGGAGGATGGAAAAGGACAGATGGTGAACATATACATGCTGCCATTTGTGAAGCCGGCAATGGTCAGAGCGGTATTCCCTGATGAGGCGGATGATATAAAGGATTACACGGATGCCTGCCGTGCGGCGGTGGAGCACATGGATGTTGATGAGAAGGTTACAAATATCCTTGTGGCCCACCAGTTCGTGACCGGGGCTGTGCGCTCGGAGTCGGAGGAGAATGTGGGCGGTCTGGACAATGTGGATGTGTCGGTATTCGACTCATTTGACTATGTGGCGCTGGGGCATATACATGGGCCGCAGAAGGTGGGCAGGGAGACTGTCAGATATTGCGGAACACCGCTTAAGTATTCACTTTCGGAGGCTAACCACACCAAATCGGTGACGGTTGTTGACATCCCTGAGAACAAGAAAATAGAGATAAGGACTGTTCCGCTTGTTCCGATGCATGAGCTGCGCGAGGTAAAGGGAACATTTGACGAGCTGATGGACAGGCGAAACTATGAGGGGACGGCTGTGGATGATTATCTGTATGTGGTTCTCACGGACGAGGATGACGTGCCGGATGCTTTGGGAAAACTCAGAACGGTCTATCCAAATGTGATGAAGCTTGGATACGACAACACCAGAACCCGTGTGACACAGACGATAGACGATGGCGCTGTACTTGAAGGGAAAAAGCCTATAGATCTGTTTGGAGAGTTGTATGAGAAGCAGAACAACCAGGAAATGAGCGATGAACAGAGGAGTTTTGTTCAGGATATTATAGACTCTATATGGAAGGAGGAGCGCTTATGAGCGAAGCGAATAACTCAAATGCGCTCCGACGACCTGCCCCGCTCGCGGAGGCGAGAGGGGCGATACATTGTGAAAGGAGGCCTGGTGATGAGACCCATAAATCTTACGATGTCGGCATTTGGACCATATGCGGGAGTCCAGATGCTTGACATGGCCCAGCTTGGGGCTGAAGGCTTGTATCTTGTGACTGGGGATACGGGTGCGGGAAAGACCACGATATTCGATGCCATCTGTTATGCGCTGTATGATGAGCCGAGCGGAGCGAGCCGTGATGCGAGGATGATGAGATCAACGTATGCCGATGTGGACACAGATACCTACGTTGAACTGACATTTGATCATATGGGGAAGACTTACAGAGTTAAAAGAAATCCTTCCTATGAGAGACGTAAGAAAAAAGGTGAAGGAACTACCATGCAGGATGCGGCTGCAGAACTGTATCTGCCGGATGACTCGGTCATCGCCAACAGAACGAAGGTAAATTCATATCTTCAGGAATTGTTGGGCGTGGACAGAGAGCAGTTTTCGCAGATATCCATGCTTGCCCAGGGTGAGTTCAAGGAACTGTTGGTGGCGGAGTCCGGGGACAGACAGAAGATATTCAGCAAGCTTTTTCACACATCAAGGTATTTTGTTCTGCAGAAGCGTCTTCAGGATGAGACGAGAAGGCTTCAGAGTGAACGCGACGATATGAAGAAGAGTATAGAGCAGTATATATCCGGGATAGTCTGCGGAGAGGATGACCCTTTGGGGCTCAGTGTCCAAAAAGCGAAGGACGGCCAGATGCCAATTGATGAGGTGATCACACTCATCGGAAAGCTTATTGTAACGGAGAAGGCAAGAACGGATTCATATGAGAAGCAGATCGGTACACTTGAGACCCGGGTCGGGGAACTTGACACGCTGATAGGCAAGGCACAGCAGACAGAGAAAGCCAGAGTGCAGCTTGAAAAGACACATTTGGAGCTTGCAAATGTACAGAATGACAGAACTACTGCTGAGGCAGAGCTAAACAGGACAAAGGAAGCTTTCCCAGAGACGGAAGAGCTCCAAAGGCAGGCAGCAGTTATAAATAACGAGCTTCCAAACTATGAGAAACTGGACGAGAAGCGAAAAAATATTGCAGACGAGGAACAGCTCCTGCAAAGGCAAAATGAACAGGCAGAGAAGGGCAGAATGCTTGTGACAGACAAACAGAAGAGCATAGAAAAGCTGAGGCAGGAGCAGACACAGCTTGCGGATGCGGGGGAGAAAATAGTTGCAATCACGGCATCGAGGGAGAAGATGGCTGACGCTGTTGACTATCTGAATGACATAAGTAGACTGCTCATGGAATACAGCAGAAGAAAACAGGCGGTGGACAAAGCACAGAAGCAGTATCTGTTTGATAATGATATGTATACCAGAAAGCAGGATATGTATGAGCATATGAGCACGCTCTACAGGAATGCCCAGGCGGGAATCCTAGCAAAGGATCTGAAGGAGGGACAGGCGTGCCCTGTGTGCGGTGCGACGGAGCACAAACTCCTTGCATCGCTGCCAAAGGAGGCTCCGACAGATGCACAGTTAGATGATGCGAAGAAGGATGCTGACAAAGCCCGCGACAGGGCAAATGCCAGTGCTACGGATGCAAAGGTAAAACTTGCCAGCGTCATGGAGATCAGAAACAGCATTATTGAGCAGGCTGGAAGGAAATTTGACGATCCGGAGGATATAGATGTTCTGCCGGAAAAGGTTGAGAAGAATATTGGATACTATAATGAGAAGATTGCGGAGGCTGACAGACAGATCGAGGCTGAACGCAAAAGGGTCAGCAGAAGGGATGAGCTTGCTGCAAAACTTCCTCAGGAAGAAGAAACATTTGCCGGGATGCAGGTTAAGCTGGCGGAGCTTGAGAGAAATATATCGGCGCTCACGGCAAAGGTTGTCTCAGACAGAGAACAGGCGACAGAACTGGCCGCGGGGCTCAGATTCAGGAATCGGAGTGAGGCGGAAACGAAGATGAACGAGATTCTTGGCAGAGCAAAGAAACTGCAGGATTCATTTGACAGCGCTGAGAAGAGATATAATGCTGTGATCCAGGATATTAAGACGCTGGAGGGGCAGATAAAGGCTCTGACAGACACGCTGGAATCAGCAGAGAAGCTCGAACTTGCTAAGCTTGAGGAAGATAAAACCGCAGTGAGAGATGAGCTGGGAAGGATCAGACTTCTCATGCAGGATGGGAACAGCCGCATCCGTGCAAATGAAACGGCGATGGCGAATATCGGCAGAAAGTCCGATGAGCTTTTGGCAAAAGAAAAGGAATACGTCAGTGTGAAGTCGCTCTATGACACTGCCTCAGGGAATGTATCCGGCAAGAATAAGATAAACCTAGAGGCATACATACAGATGTCGTATTTTGACAGGATAATTCAGCGTGCAAATCTGAGATTCCTGAAGATGTCAGATGGTCAGTATGAGCTGGGGCGTGTGACGGACAGCAGTGACAGGCGAAGCCAGATCGGCCTTGACCTCTGTGTTGTGGATCATTACAACGGCAGCAGACGAGACGTTAAGTCTCTTTCTGGGGGCGAGTCATTCATGGCTTCACTTTCCCTTGCGCTTGGACTTTCCGATGAGGTGCAGGCCTCGGCTGGCGGAATTCAGATAGATACCATGTTTGTGGATGAGGGCTTTGGATCCCTTGATACAGAAAAGACTCTGCCACAGGCATACAAAGCGCTGGTCAGCGTGACCGAGGGACGCAAGCTGGTGGGAATAATATCGCACGTGACTGAACTCAAGGAGAAGATTGACAAGCAGATCGTGGTGGAAAAGGACAGAACCGGCAGGGCGAAGGCGAGGCTGGTGGTGTAGGGATTTTAGTCATCTGAGTATTTAGATAAAATTTGCTCAAGTTTATTAAAGTCTACACATCTTTTTGTAAGGTTGCGATTTTTGTCGGGAAAATCAGTTATGAGAGAGTAGACTTTATTGGCTCTGTTGATTATAGTATCGGAATGATCCCGACACCAGGATAATTGTTTCTGCATAAGAATCTTTCCTGCTGTTGTGGTCAAATATTTTGATGAAATCAATCTGACTTTTCATATTTTCAAATTTCTTTTTGGGTGAGGTAAGGGGGATGCAATATTTCTGACCACCTATAAGAATGATTATTCCAAGAAATGGTCGATTCTCCTTACCTACCTGAGGGGAGACTGACATTACGTTGTCATCTGCACGAGACAGATTTCTTATGTATTTTAAATCAATATAGTAAAAATTTAGGATATCCATTATCGCCTTTCTGAGAATATAAAAGAGCTGTGCTAAAATGCACAGCTCTTAAAAACCTTTTTGCATGGTAGGGCTCCCATAAAATTGTTCCATTTTGTATGATAGAACATCCATATTAAAATTGTTCATTTGTTTTATATGGTAGAACACCCATCTCTTAAAGTTCCCATTTCGCATGGTAAGGTTACCATAATCATATCATACAAGAATTCTAACATTCAATAATGTTAGTGTCAATTAGAGCTGACTTATTTAGTAACTTATAGTGATCTGAGAATATCCTAAAAAGTGATCAATATCAAGTGTAATTACTGATATTTTATAAAACGTTTATAAAAGTATACAAAGTGTAGAATAGTAGAAAAATGTTAGCTGTTTGCTTTACAAATCGGAGTTGATAAACAATAATGGTTCATGTATGAATGAATAAGGACGGTACAAAATAATGGAACTTTTTGATATATGCGACGAACAGGGCAACCCTACCGGAGACAAAGTGGAGAGGAGCGAGGCACATGCAAAAGGCATATGTCACAGGACTGCCCATATCTGGATAGCGAAGCAAGAGAATGGAAGGTATAAGGTTCTTCTGCAGAAGAGGTCGATGGATAAGGATTCTTTTCCTGGAAGGTATGACACTTCCTCTGCCGGACATATACAGGCAGGCGATGAACCGATGGAGTCGGCACTCAGGGAACTCGGAGAGGAGCTTGGCATCAAAGCTGAGGCCGCAGATCTTGATTTCGCGGGAACATTCAGGATCCGGTATGAGAAGGAATTTCACGGCAAAATGTTCAGGGACAATGAGGTGGCATTTGTGTTCGTGTATCAGAAAACGGTGGACATAGCAGACCTGACGATCCAGAAGGAAGAGCTGGACGGCGTGAGCTGGTTTGATCTGGATGAAACCTATGAGGCATGTAAGAACCATGACCAGAAGTTCTGCGTGCCACTCGGCGGCCTTGAGACGGTGCGAAGATACCTGGATGGCAAATAGAGATAACTTTCAAAAATATGTTGCCAGACTAGTTAGTTTGTGCTAACATAACATATGTTATGGAAAACGACAAGCGTAGTGAAACGATAGAAAAACTGAAAAAAGCAGGTAAAGAGGAATTCCTTAAAAATGGTTACCAGAGGGCAAGTCTTAGAATGATATGCAATAGTGCGGGAGTTACCACCGGAGCCTTCTACTTTTCATTTGAGAGTAAGGAGGCATTGTTCAAGGCGATACTTGAACCGCTTGTGAACCAATATGAAGCCATGCTTGGAGAACTTATGAAGGGGGAGATTGAGAACCCCGCCACGGGCGTAGATGCAGATAAGATCATGATGCAATTCCTTCTGGCACACAGGGAAGAGGTAATGATCATCATGCATGGCGCTGACGGCAGTTGCTATGAGAATTATCACCAGAGGGTTGAGGAGTTCATGAGACATTCATTTGCGGCATATTACAGGTCACAGCTTGGATGCGAGCCGGATGAGACTTTGGTTCGCGTGCTGGCTAAGATGCGGCTTGAGGGAGCCATGGCGATACTGAACGAGGATGTAGATGTGGAGAAGAAAATGTATCTGACAGAAAAGATTGGCATTCATGCCACCGGCGGTACAGAAAAGTTGATAGAGAGTTTAAAGAAAGAGGTTCATCGATGATGAACCTCTTATTTTTATGAACATAACAAAACATGACAAATGTTATATTTCATAAGGAGGGGCCCACGTAAGTGGGAGGATTCCGACAGAGGAAGCGCACTGATGTGCGCGCAGGTCATCAAGCTACGCTTGACGACATGTTGTGAAGCACGCAAACGCCGCGCGCAGCGCCTCTCATGCGTTTGCTCCATTATAAGGAGGGGCCCACGTAAGTGGGAGGATTCCGGCAGAGGAAGCGCACTGATGTGCGCGCAGGTCATCAAGCTGCGCTTGACGACATGTTGTGAAGCACGCAAACGCCGCGCGCAGCGCCTCTCATGCGTTTGCACAATTAAAAAGCAGGAGGAAATGAGAAAATGGTTAGCACACAGAACAATACAGTAAGCAGATCAAAGGTAGACATAACGGGAGTCCCGGAGACGATGCTCCAGACACTCTATGCCAGAGCGAAAGAATCAAGAAAACCGGATCATGCCATATACGATGGCAAGGCCATAGAGATAGTTGACAGCCTGGATTATGACTTTTCACTGGCGGACAAGGATCTGGCAATGGGAAGCGGAGTTATAGCGAGAACCATAGTGCTTGATAAGCTTGTATCAGAATTCCTGAAGAAGCACAAGGGTGCTGTGGTTGTGAATATCGCCTGTGGTCTTGACACCCGTTGCTATAGAAATGAGGGTAGATATAAAGGCTGGTACAACATTGATCTCCCGGAGACCATGACTGTAAGGGCAAAGTTCCTGCAGGAGGATGGACCGGTGTACCAGATAGCGGAATCCGCCATGGACGGCAAATGGGCAGACATGGTAGAGTATGCAGGCGAACCTGTGCTGGTCATCATAGAGGGGCTTACGATGTATCTCACAGAAGCTGATGTGAAGAAAATATTCGACATAATAGACAGGAAATTTACTCATGCTACGGTGCTCGTAGAGACTATGGCTCCGTTCATGGCAAAGCATATCAAGGAGAAATCCATCCATGGAAGCCATGCCAGGTTTTCCTGGGGCGTGTCAAATGGAAAGAAGCTGGCGGAGATCATACCGAAATACAGATACATAGAACAGCACAGTCTTGTAGAAGGAATGGCTGAGTTCATACCGGTATATAAAGTCATTGGCAAAATACCATTTGTCAGCAATATATCAAACAAGATAGTAGTGATGGAAAAGTGATAAAAAGTGTTGACATAAAGTTAAAAGCCATTTATGATACAGTAAAATGCAAATGACTTGCAAATTCGAAAAAGAGGAATACTATGGCGAGGGAGTATAAAACGAGAATAAGTCAGGCTATAGAGGCATTTGCTGCAGAGAGGCAGGACAGAGGGTTTTGCGCGGCTGATGTAAGTGTGTATTTGGATGAGAATGGCATAGATGCGAATACAACAACTGTATATCGCAATCTTGACCGCATGGTTACCCAGGACAAATTGATAAAGTATCAGAGTGCTGATGGTGGTTCAAGTATGTATAGAATGGAAAAGGCTGATCATAGTTGTCACGAACACCTTCATATGCAGTGTGTTAAGTGCGGAAGAGTCATACATATTGACCGCGATACCATGAATCACATAGCTAAAGGAGTTCAGGAGAGGTATGGATTTATGATCGACTGTGACAGATCGTCGATATGTGGTATTTGCAAAGATTGTCAGAGGCGTTGTGGAGTCGCTGTAGTCTAAACTAAACGTGATTGTTACAGATGGGATTGTATCGTTACGGTCACAACGAAAACTATATATCCCCAAATTCCTACAATGAAAAGGAGGTGTGCAGAATGAGTAAAAAGAGAATAATGTCATGGATTCTTATAGTGTTCTTTGTATCGGAAGTACTTTTCTCTTACGGCTATATTGCGCGCAATGTGGAGCATGACTGTACGGGGCAGGAATGTCCTATATGTATGCATTTGCAGCAGGCTGCACAGTTCCTTTCAAATATAAAGACAATGTCAACTACGCCAGTGTTCCTGGCGTTCTTAAGTGTGTTCACACTTGGAGTTGTATTGGTGTATACCCACGAGTATTGTACCGATACGCTCGTTTCCCTGAAGGTGGAATTGCTGAATTGATTTAAAGTACGGATATTGACTGAGAATTGCGTCTGGAAATACATCTAAAGATAAGGGCGAATACTTATTATTGGTGTTTTTTGATCTAGAGGCAGTTTATTAAATTTACCCAATTATAGGCATCAAAATATGCCTGTCAATTTTATCAATCAATTCGGAGGTTTATTGATCATTATGAAAAATAGAATATTTGGCCTTGTTATGGCATCGGTACTTACTGTTTCAGCATTTTGTGGCTGCGGAGCATCAATGACGGCAGCAGATTCTGATCAGAAAGGGGGCAGTGTGCCTGAAAATACGGCAAATGCTGCGGCGTACAGCATTGTATGTACGACTTTTCCTCAGTATGACTGGATCCGCAATATTATAGGCGGTGATTCCGACAAGTTTCAGCTTACTATGCTGCTCGATCAGGGGATGGATCTTCACAGTTATCAGCCAACTGCAGAGGATATAGCAAAGATAGCTGACGCAGATATGTTTGTGTATGTTGGCGGTGAGTCTGATGGCTGGGTGGATAGTGCCCTGAAAGAAGCAACTAATAAGAATATGAAGGTTGTAAATATGCTTGACGCTTTGGGAACTGCAGTCAAAGAGGAAGAGGTAGTTCCAGGCATGCAGGCAGAGGAAGAAGAGGGAGGAGAGGAAGACCCGGAGTATGATGAACATGTATGGCTTTCACTCAAGAACGCAGTGGCGTTGACGAATGTGTTGGCGGATAATATCCAGGCACTTGATCCAGATAATAAATCTGATTACATGGAGAATGCAGGCAAGTACGTTGATGAACTCAATGATCTTGATGGAAGGTATGAACTAACAGTTTCTAAGGGAAAACGTCAGGCAATTCTGTTTGGCGACAGATTCCCTTTCCGATATATGGCGGATGATTATGGGCTTACCTACTATGCTGCATTTGTGGGATGCAGTGCTGAGTCGGAGGCAAGTTTTGAGACGATAACATTCCTTGCGCAGAAGGTGGATGAGTTAAAGCTTCCGGTTATTCTGACGATAGAGGGTGCAGATCACAGTATAGCAGAGTCGATAAAGAAGACAACAGATTCGAAAAATCAGGAGATCCTGACGATGAATTCGATGCAGTCTGTGACTGCAAAGGCTGTAGCTGATGGTGAGACGTATCTGAACGTAATGGAAGATAACTTGAACGTACTTTCTCAGGCATTGAATTAATTGCTGAACAATAAAACAAATTTAGATTTATAGGAGAAAACAAATGTCATATATAACGTGCAAAGACCTGACAGTGGGATATGATGGACGTGCAGTTGCGTCAGGCATTAATTTCAGTATAGATAAGGGAGACTATCTCTGTATAGTTGGAGAGAACGGAGCGGGAAAGAGTACCTTGGTAAAAACTCTGCTTGGCCTGTTGAAACCGGTTTCAGGAGAGATAAAGTTTGGCGATGATCTGACATCGCGTGATATAGGCTATCTGCCGCAGCAGACACCTGTGCAGAAGGATTTCCCTGCGACTGTATGGGAGGTGGCTTTGTCGGGAACGCTGCCTAAGTGCGGAGCACGTCCTTTTTATGGCAGAAAGGAAAAGCAGCTTGCGCAATCTCAGCTTGAACGACTTGGAATGTGGGATATACGCAGGAAATGTTACAGGCATTTGTCGGGAGGACAGCAGCAGCGCGTCCTTCTGGCGAGAGCCCTGTGTGCAACTGAGAACCTTCTTCTGCTTGATGAACCGGTAACTGGCCTTGATCCTGTCGCAACGGCACAGTTCTATCAGATGATACAGCAGTTAAATGAAAATGGTGTGGCAGTGATCATGATATCGCATGATCTGAGGGCAATAGATTGCGCCAGACATGTGCTTCATATGAATCATGGGGGCTCGTTCTGGGGCAGCAGAGAGGAATATAAGAACAGCAGATATTGGAACATCATTTCGGTAGAATACGAGAAAGGTGGTGGACAGAGTGCAGCTTGTTGATAAGTTAATTTACTATATGCAGTATCCATTTGTTAAGTATGCTCTTGTGGTTGGTATTCTTATAGCTTTGTGTTCGTCACTTTTTGGTGCAACATTGGTTCTTAAAAGATTTTCATTTATCGGCGATGGACTTTCGCATGTTGCATTTGGAGCAATGGCGGTAGGATCTGTTCTGAAACTGACAAACAACACGATTATAGTGATGCCGGTGACTGTGGCTGCTGCAATTCTCATACTTATGTCGGGACAAAATGCGAAGCTTAAGGGAGATGCCGCGATAGCTATGATGTCTGTCGGTGCTTTAGCCGTAGGTTATCTGATAATGAATGTATTTTCCACGTCGGCAAATGTATCTGGCGACGTGTGCTCAACGTTGTTTGGTTCAACCTCAATACTTACATTGACAATGGGAGAAGTGTGGCTGTGTATAGTGATGTCAATATGTGTAATAGCGTTTTTCTGTTTATTCTACAACAGGATATTTGCAGTCACATTTGACGAGAGTTTTACCAGGGCAATCGGGAAAAATGCAGGGGCATATAATCTGGCTCTGGCGGTGATAATCGCTGTGATAATAGTGCTTGCAATGAATCTGGTGGGCTCCCTGCTCATCACGGCGCTTCTGGTATTCCCTGCACTTTCGGCAATGCGAGTTATGTATAGCTTCAGGTCGGTGGTATTATATTCAGCTGTTCTCTCGGTTGTGGGAACTTTGGCTGGAATGTTGGTATCCATATTATTTTCAACACCGGTAGGATCTACGATCGTTGCATGCGATATGGTTATATTTGCATTTAACAGTATAGCAGGGAAAGTGATGAGGAGATAAGAATATGTATATGAATAGAAATAGAAGAATGCATGGATGCAGACACAGATTTAAGCGATTGATTATGTCAATATTGGTGCTGAGTATGTTGCTGACTGTCACAGGCTGTGGTGGAGCATCTCAGACTGCGGGCAGTCGTTTGAACACACAGAATGCAGTGGATAAGGTGCTTAATCAGAAAACAGGCGATGGTGATGTGGAAAGTAAGTCGTCAGTGGGAGCCACAACAGAGACGACGATCACAACAGAGATGCAAACCACGATAGAGACAGAATCCGCATCTGTAACTGAGGCGACATCAGAACCAACATATGGGCAGGTCGTGAATGGAGACAGCTCAGTTATAGCGCAATACAAGTCTGAGGGTGTGGATGTGGACCTCACTCTTATGGGAAAAGATCTTATATATGCAACTGTATATCAGATGATGTCAAAGCCTGAGGAATATGAGGGCAAGACGATAAGAATAGAAGGAAAGTATTATGCATCCTATTATCCAATAACAGACAAATATTATAATTATTGTCTCATAGCTGACGCTCTGGCATGCTGCAGTCAGGGGCTTGAATTTGAACTTGGTGGAGGTGCAGTATATCCAGGCGATTACCCGGCGGACCAGAGTGAGGTGATCGTTACGGGAGTATTTGAAACCTACACAGAGGAGGCTGGACAGACATTTTATTACTGCAGGTTGAGAGATGCAGAATATCAACTGGTATCGACAGAGAATCAGTAGAGTATAAATTGCATAACATTTTTGGAATCCGGGCAGATCAAAGTGTCCGGATTTTTTGAGTAAAAAATATTCAGAATCAGGAGAAATATAGCTGCATCAAAACCAGGAATCACATAGAAAAATATGGCAAAATGACGCAAATATACTAAAAAACATTAAAAATAGCTAAAAAATGATAAAATTACTTAAAAAAGAATTTGATATATTGTAAAAACTATGCTAATTTTAAATAAAGGTAAATATTCAGCCGTGCAGGGTAAGAACAGCGGATTCGACATGCTTGCATGTAAGAATCAGGTGTTCTTATCCTGTGGTGACTCGAATAGAGTCACCGCCCCATACAATGAGCAAAATAGCTGCGCAGCAGCGAAAGAGCACGGGAACCGTGCGGTTTTGCGAATGTATGGTCGGCTGAATACATTAAAATACACAGAAGGGATGTGATGAAGTGAAAGAGAAATACAAAGGTGTACAAAAACTCACAGACAATCCGTTCCTCAACCTCTATCATATAGATGCGGTTGACACGGCTGGAAAAGACTTCAATTATTACTTTGCTTCAAGGAATAAAGAGAACGACATCAAGATAAAGACCCACGATATAAAACCGGAAGGAATAGTTATATATGGAGTTAAGCTGGAAGATGAGCCGAAGCTGGTGCTCATAAGGCAGTACAGATACCCACTCGATACATATATATATGAACTTCCTGCAGGACTGGTGGATGGAGATGAGACTCCGGCGCAGGCAGCAGTCAGGGAGATGAAGGAAGAGACAGGGCTTATCCTTGATGTATATGAGGGCGGAGAAGAACTCTACAGAAGACCATTCTATATGGGCCCGGGATTTACGGATGAGATGAGCAGTGCTGTATTTGGAACAGTTACAGGAACACCAAATCTCGACAGCAAGGAGAGCACAGAGGACATACAGGTCATACTCGCAGACCGAGGTGAGGTCAGAAGAATCCTGTCAGAGGAACAGGTGTCGCTCAGAGGAGCATACCTAATGACACATTTTCTGGCTGAGGGAGATCCACTAGAATTCCTGAGAAAATAGGAAGCGCTGAGCAGTGATTGCTCAAACAGCAGAACGTTCATAAAAGGGCATGCTAAATGAGAAAAAAGAAGGAGAAGTAGAAAGATGAGTTACAGAGACACATATGATTTTTGGATGACAGATGATTATTTCGATGAGGACACCAAGAAGGAGCTTGCAGCCATAGCCGATGATGAGGCTGAGATCGAGGACAGATTCTATCGTGATCTTGTATTTGGAACTGGTGGACTCAGAGGTGTGATAGGCGCGGGAACCAACAGAATGAACTTCTACACCGTCCGCAAGGCTACACAGGGTCTTGCAAACTTCATTGTGAAGCAGAATGCGCAGGACAAGGGCGTGGCAATAGCATACGATTCAAGAAAGTATTCTCCAGAGTTTGCAGCAGAAGCAGCTCTCTGCCTGTGTGCAAATGGAATCAAGTCATATCTCTTTGAGTCACTCAGACCTACACCTGAGCTTTCATATGCAGTCAGAAAGCTTGGATGTACAGCAGGTATAGTTATAACAGCCAGCCACAATCCACCAGAGTACAACGGTTACAAGGTATACTGGGAGGATGGCGCGCAGATCACGGCTCCAAAGGACAGAGAGATCATCGCAGAGGTTAAGGCTGTAACAGATTTCCATACAGTAAAGACCATGGATAAGCAGGAGGCACTTGACAAGGGCCTTCTCACTATCATAGGTGCCGAGATAGATGACGCGTATATGGAGGAACTCAAGAAGCAGATCATTCATCCTGAGATCATCAAGGAGCAGTCAGAGAACATCAAGATCGTATACACACCGTTCCACGGAACCGGTCTTGTACCTGTAAAGAGAGTCCTGTCCGAGCTTGGTTTCAAAAACGTATACATTGTTCCTGAGCAGGAGCTTCCAGACCCTGAGTTCACAACGCTTGAGTATCCAAACCCAGAGGATCCAAAGGCATTTGAGCTTGCCCTCAAGCTGGCAAAGGAGAAGAATGCGGACATAGTTCTCGCTACAGATCCTGATGCAGACCGTCTTGGAATATACGCACTCGATACAAAGACAGGCAAGTATATGCCATTTACAGGAAATATGTCAGGACTTATAATCGCTGAATACCAGTTCAGAGAGAGAACAAAATGCGGTCTCATGCCAAAGAATCCGGCCATGGTCAAGACTATTGTAACCACAAATATGGCTGATCCACTGGCTGCAGATTACAATGTCAACCTCATCGAGGTTCTAACAGGCTTCAAGTTCATCGGTGAGCAGATCAAGTTCTTCGAGCAGAATAATTCATACAATTTCGTAATGGGTATGGAGGAGAGCTACGGATGTCTCGTTGGAACATACGCAAGAGACAAGGATGCTCCGGTTGCAGTTATGTGTCTCTGCGAGGCTGCTGCATACTGCAAGAGCCAGGGAATCACTCTGTGGGATCACATGCTTGATCTCTATGAGAAGTACGGATATTACAAGGAAGGCCTCTACACAATAACGCTCAAGGGTGTTACAGGAGCAGAGAAGATCCGCAAGATCATGTCCTCACTCAGAGCTGAGTCACTTACTCAGATCGATACACTCAAGGTTCTCAAGGTTCGTGATTACGAGAAGAACACGATCACAGATCTTGCCACCGGAGAGGTCACAGAGTCAGGACTTCCACAGTCCAACGTTCTCTACTACGACCTTGAGGATGGCGCATGGGCATGTGTACGTCCATCAGGAACAGAGCCAAAGATCAAGCTGTACTACGGAATCAAGGGAACAAGCCTTGATGATGCAGATGCAAAGCTTGAAGCTCTCCAGACAGCACTTGTTGAGAAGCTCAACAAGCTGGCAGAGTAGCATAAGTATAATATATAGCAAATACAAAAAAGCGCCGTCTGGTCTGGTGACCGGACGGCGCTTTGCTGTCCTTATACGATGACGTCGAACTGTATGTAGTCTCCCTGATCGGTATTTACCGTGTCGAGATATATTTTACCATTGTACTTGTCGGTCAGTTTTTTCAGGTTGTAGAGACCGTAACCATGGCCATGTCTGTCTCCGGTTTTGGTGGTATATCCCGGTGAGAACATATTCTGGCGGAATTCGTTGGTTTTGACGGAACCCTTGTTTCTTGTTCTTATTTCTATCTGGTTCTGCCTGCTGTCCAGGTACAGATATGCAGTGCCAAATGGGGCGGTCGATTTAAGCGCATTATCGATCAGTATACCGATGATCCTGATCAGTTCATACTCCGGCATTCGGCTCTTCAGATCCCTGGATGCCACCTGGACTACGAGCTCCTTCTGATCCTTCTGTGCCTCCGTGATCTTGCTGTACACAAATCCGGCTACAACGCTCAGGTTGATCTTGAGCAGATCACAAATGGCCTCTGTAAAGGAATAAAAAAGGTCGGTTATATTACAAGTCAATTGCAGAAAATATAATTCTTTTAGTTAATACCGCCATAATAAAACGGCTGCAATATACATCTGCGCAACAAAGTGATATAAATTGCAAGATTAAATATTGAATTTAAAAACTGCTTAATATATTATACAAATAACAATAAATTAGCTAAAAATAGCCTAATAAAATGAACGGAAGATAAATTGTGGATAGATAAAAAGGAAAAATCTGTGTGGCCTGTGAGGTCAGGAAAGGGGTAGAAGATGGACGCAAAGCAGAGATACGAGATGTGGCTTGGCAGCGATCAGGTAGATGATGTTACGAAGCAGGAGCTCGTAAACATAAAGGATAATGAAGCGGAGATTGAAGATAGATTTTACACAAACCTTGAGTTTGGAACAGGTGGACTTCGAGGCGTGATGGGAGCGGGAACGAACCGCATGAACATTTACACGGTTCGCATGGCAACACAGGGAATTGCTAACTACCTGGCGAAGATCGGAATATCAAAGCCATCGGCAGCGATAGCATTTGACAACAGGAATAATGCTTCTCTGTATGCTTTTGAGACTGCACTCTGCCTGTGCGCAAATGGCGTGAAGGTGTATCTGTTTGATGCGCTCCGCCCGACACCGGAGCTTTCATTTGCAGTGAGACATCTGCACTGCAATATCGGCGTGAATATAACGGCAAGCCACAATCCAAAGGAATACAACGGATATAAGGTTTACTGGGATGATGGAGCTCAGATAGTATCTCCGCAGGATAAGGAAATCATTGCAGAGGTCAACAAGATAGAAGATTTCTCCGTGGTTAAGACTATGGACAAGGGCGCTGCAATAGATGCAGGACTGTTGAATGTGATCGGTCAGGAGATTGACGACGCATATATAGGAGAGCTTCACAAGCTTGTCATGAATCCGGAGGAGATTCAGAAGGCGGGAGATCTGAAGATCGTATATTCTCCGCTTCACGGAACAGGCCTTAAGCCTGTTACAAGAGTTCTCAGCGAACTTGGTTTCAAGGATGTACATGTCGTTGAGGAACAGGCTGTTCAAGATGGTAATTTCCCAACTGTAAAGTCCCCAAATCCTGAGGGCGCAGAGGCGTATGCCCTGAGTCTTGAGCTGGCGAAGAAGGTCGGCGGAGAGCTGATTCTTGTCACAGATCCTGATGCGGATAGGCTTGGAATGTATGGATATGACAGCAAGAATAATGAGTATAAAGAATTTACGGGCAATATGTTCGGTGCGATCCTCTGTGATTACGTGCTGATGCAGAGATCCCAGAGCGGAAGACTGCCTGAGAATCCGGCGATTGTAACTACGGTTGTTATCACCAATATGGTCAAGGAGATATGTAAGAAGTACGACACTTTCTGTGACTGCAACAACCTGATCGGATTTAAGAATATAGCATCGAGAATGAGGGCTTATGAGCAGACTGGTGAACATAATTATGTGTTCGGGCTTGAAGATACATTTGGATGTCTGCCTGGTACATATGCAAGGGACAAGGACTCGGTTGGAACGCTGATGCTTCTCTGTGAGGCTGCGGCATACTACAAGAACCGTGGCATGACTCTGTGGGACAGAATGGTTGAATTGTGGCAGGAATATGGTTACTACAAAGAGAAGGTTCAGACCATGAAGTTTGACGGACGCGAGGGTGCTGCAAAGATACAGTCAATGATACAGACGCTGAGAGATAATCCGGTGCAGAAGGTCGGAACTTACAGCGTGGAGAAGATCTACGACTACAAGCTTGGAACAGAGACAGACGCAGCGACAGGCAAGTCCGAGGCGGCGGTGCTTCCAAAGTCCAACATGATATATTATCAGCTTGCGGATGGCGCATGGTTCCTTGTGAGACCTTCAGGCACAGAGCCGAAGATCAAGTTCTATCTCGGGGTAAAGGGAAACTCACAGGAGGATGCGGCAGAGCAGCTTGACGGGCTTGCGGTAAATGTGAAGGCGATGTTCTCGTAAAACGGGATGACTGGTAAGAAACGAAATGGCTGGCAAATAAATGTCAGCAGAAAATAGATTCGAAGATCGCGGTAGCGACTAAAAATAATTACAAGGTGGAGGTAAAAAAGATGGGTTACATGGACGAATACAAGTTCTGGCTTGAGTCAGACTGCTTTGATGAGAAGACCAAGGAAGAGCTTAGAAGTATCGCAGATGATGACAAAGAGATCCAGGACAGATTCTACAAGAATCTGAAATTTGGAACCGGCGGAATGCGCGGAATCATGGGTGCTGGAACCAACAGAATGAATATATATACAGTTACAAAGGCTACACAGGGCCTTGCAGAATACATACTTGAGGTTGGCCCTGAGGCTGCTAAGAGAGGTGTAGTAATTGCACATGACTGCCGAAATATGTCAGCAGAGTTCACAGAGGCATCAGCTCTGTGTCTCAATGCAAATGGCATAAAGACTTATGTGTTTGATGCACTCCGCCCAACACCTGAACTGTCATTTGCAGTGAGAGAGCTTGGATGTATAGCCGGAATCGTGGTAACAGCAAGCCACAATCCACCTGAGTACAACGGCTATAAGGTGTACTGGGAGGACGGCAGCCAGATCGTATCCCCTCAGGATCAGGATATCCTGAAGCATGTGGCGGATGTAGAGAGATACGAGGATGTCAAGACCATGGACAAGGACAAGGCGGTTGCAGACGGTCTGTTCTGTATGGTTCCTGCAAGTGTTGATGAGAACTATTATCAGGCGCTCATAAAGCAGACCATCCACGGCGACATAATTCCGAAGGTTGCAGACGATATCAAGATAGTATACACACCACTTCATGGAACAGGAAATGTACCTGTAAGGGAAGTGCTCAAGAGACTTGGCTTCAAGCACGTATATGTTGTAGAGGAGCAGACTGTTCCTGACGGGGACTTCAGTACAGTCAAGTCACCAAATCCGGAGGAACCATCAGCATTTGCCATGGGAATAGAACTGGCAAAGAAGGTTGATGCGGACGTTATCATGGCCACAGATCCTGATGCAGACAGACTTGGAATATACGTCAAGGACAGCACGGGAATCTGGAAGGACACGGAATTTGCAGATGATCCGGCATATCCATATGTCCGCTTCAATGCCAATATGACAGGTGCCCTGATAGCAGAGTATGTATGTCGTGAGCAGAAGGCAGTCGGTAAGCTGCCGGCAAACGGAGCTATCTGTAACACGGTTGTCAGCACCAATCTTACAAAGGCTATAGCAGAGAATTACAACCTGAAATATATAGAGACACTCACCGGATTTAAGTACATAGGTGAGCAGATACTTCTCTTTGAGAAGAACAACACATACAAGTTCATCTTCGGAATGGAGGAGAGCTTTGGATGTTTAGTAGGAGACTACACTCGTGACAAGGACGCTTGCGCAGCCGTTGTCATTTTATGTGAAATAGCAGCATTTTATAAGCTGCAGGGAGAAACCATCTGTAATGCCATGGAAGAGGTTTACCGCAAATATGGCTATTACTTTGAAGGTGCGTTTGGGATAACTCTAAAGGGTGTAGATGGTGCAGCACAGATTAAGGAGATGATGGAGAACTTCAGAAACCATCCACTTACGACCTTTGCAGGTATCAAAGTTACCGGCATGAGGGACTATGTGAGCGGAATCCGCAAGCCGCTTGATGGCGAAGAGGAGCACATGGGCCTTCCAAAGTCGAACGTGCTGTACTATGAGCTGGAAAATAATGCGTGGTTCGCGGTTAGGCCTTCCGGAAACGAACCAAAGATCAAATTCTACTTTGGCGTGAATGAAAACAGCCTAAAAAATGCCATGTCAAAGATAGACGAGATGAAAGCATGTGTGCAGGAGCTTGTTAAATAAACAATCACAAAGTATGGCAGAATTTACTGCCGAAAAATAAAAACATTCCTTCCATATACTACAAAAATTAACATACAAATGCACTTTCCAGCCAATGCGCTGAACAAGAGGGATCTCGGCTTTGAGGCTGAGGTCCCTTTTGTAAAAGTAAAATATAGTTAAAAATGCTAAAAATCTGTTTAAAAATTAACTAAAAAATGTTACAATGTATAAAGTAACTGCAGTGTGTGGCAAACGCGGATAGGAGTAGTATAGGAGATCATATGCCAGAAATAGAAAAAGAAATAGAAAAGAAAAATGTAAAAAGTATCGCTGGACATATCATCGATGAGAAAACCGATGAAAAAGAGAAACGAGAGCCGGAGAGTGTCTTGGATGTGGATGAGCATATGTCTGAGAAACAGAAGCTCAGTCTTATGAACAAACAGCAGAAAAGGGAATATATACTGGAGTATTATGCCCCGAAGGCTCTATTTGCACTTGTTGTTGTTGGCATAGTTGTATTCCTTGTCGTAAAACATTTTACGGCGGAATCTGCTGCACTCAACATCCTTGCGGTCAACACTACACAACAGGAATCTGCGGCGAATGACAAGGCATATTATGAGGAATTCCTCAGTGAAAATGGCCTTGATGCGGAGAAGGAATATGTCAGCATAAGTACAGGGATCGGCGTATCAACTGATCCGAATGATGCCATGAGTCAGGATAGTCTACAGCTTATACAGAACAAATTCATGGCGAATGCGGTGGACGTGTTCTTTGCCGACACAGACCTTGTCATGAGTTTTGGAGAGTTCGGATATATGCAGGATCTTGATAAGGTGCTGACTGATGAACTGAAAGAAAAGTATAAAGATTCGTTTGTGTATGCAACGGTTATTGAAACGGGTGAGAAGATACCTGTCGGAATAAAGATCGGTGATAATTCCTGGGTGAAGGATACCGGTTGGTATGAAATGGATGTTGCAGTGGGATTTGGTGAGAATGCCAAGAATATGGATCTTGCACTTGAATTTCTTGAATACATAAGCAGAGAGTGATACCCATAAATAAAACGAGGAGACTATAGATACATATGAGCATAAGATATGATGAGGCAAACAGAATATTTGAACTTGATACGAGAAACACGAGTTACCGGATCGGAATCGTCGATGAAGAGGGGTTTGTCGGACATATATATTATGGACAGAAGATTCGTCCGCAGAAATGTGATCAGTTTTTGAGAACGTGTGAGGCTCCTTTTGTTCCGTCCAAGAATAACAGGGAGAGATGTTCATTTATGGACACATTTCCGACAGAGTATTCCGGAAATGGAATAGGAGACTACAGGGAGAGTTGTATTGCAGTAAAGACCGCAAATGGCAGCAGAACCGTTGATCTGAAATTTGTGGATTACGATATTGTAAATGGAAAGCCGGGGATTAGTGGCCTTCCGGCATCATTTGCGGGAGAAGAGGAGATTCAGACTCTCGTTGTCCATATGATGGATGGGGGATGTGGCATTGATGTTGACCTGATATATTCTGTGTTTGAGGATGAGGATGTTATAACCAGAAGTGTGAGCGTGAAAAATGCAGGTGATAGGGATATCAGGCTCACAAAGGTATATTCTGCATGTATAGACATGGATGACGAGGATTTTGAGATGCTCACTCTTCATGGCTCATGGGCCAGGGAGAGACAGATTGAGAGACGCCCGATAGCTTATGGCAAGCAGAGTGTAAGCTCTCTCCGAGGTGAGTCATCCCACCAGGACCATCCGTTTATGGCATGGATGACAAAGGGTACAGATCAGACTACGGGTGATGTATATGGAATGCATTTTGTGTACTCGGGTAACTTCATCGCACAGATAGAGAAATCACAGTTTGATTCCATACGCGCAGTCATGGGCATACATTCAGAGGGATTTGAGTGGTGGCTCACGCCTGGAGAGACGTTTACAGCGCCTGAGGTTGTGCTTACATACAGCCATGATGGACTTGGACAGATGACTAGAAATCTTCATGATTTTTACAGATGCCACATGATAAGGAGCAGATATCTTCATCAGAAGAGACCTGTCCTCATCAACAACTGGGAGGCTACATATTTTGACTTTGATACCGATAAGCTCCTTGCGATAGCGAAGAGTGCGGCAGAACATGGAATAGAGATGCTGGTCATGGATGATGGCTGGTTTGGACATAGAAATGATGACGCCACAAGTCTTGGAGACTGGTTTGTAAATGAAAACAAGATCAAGGGCGGTTTGAAACATCTTGTTGATGAGGTGAATAAGCTGGGGCTGAAATTTGGAATATGGATGGAGCCTGAAATGATTTCTCCTGATTCTGAACTTTACAGAAAGCATCCTGACTGGGCGTTTGCGGTTCCGGAGAGAACGGCTACATTATCGCGAAATCAGTACGTGCTTGATCTCTCGAGAAAAGAAGTTAGAGACTACGTGTATGAATGTGTGCATAACGTGATATCATCCGCAAATATTGAGTATGTTAAGTGGGATATGAACAGACAGCTCACGGATATCGGCAGCGTAGAATTCACCGAAGACAGGCAGGGAGAATTGGCTCACAGGTATGTGCTTGGAGTATATGAGCTGCAAGAGCGCCTTGTTAACGATTTCCCAGATCTTTTGCTTGAGAACTGCTCGGGCGGTGGTGCAAGATTTGACCCTGGCATGCTTTACTACAGTCCGCAGATATGGTGCTCCGATGACACGGATGCCATAGAGAGACTTTCTATACAGGAGGGAACGGAACTGATATATCCGCTTTCGACCATGGGCGCCCATGTGTCGGATTGCCCTAATCACACAGTTGGAAGGAGTACACCTTTTATGACCAGGGCACATGTGGCTCTGGCGGGAACATTTGGCTATGAACTCGATATCACAAAAATAAGTGAAGAAGAACGTGCGATGATCCCTGAGCAGGTGTCTATGTATCATAAATATAATGACCTTGTAAGGGAGGGTGATTATTATAGGGTTGCATCGTACAGGGAAAATGGACTGTATGATTGCTGGATGGTTGTTGCAAAGGATAAGAGTGAGGCGTTGGTGACTTACGTTCAGGTGCTTGGAAGACCTAACGTACACAGTAGAAAGATAAAACTTTTAGGGCTTGACGTGACTGCTGGTTACAGACTTGACGGAACGGAGAAAGTGTATGGGGGAGATCTCCTCATGAATGCCGGAATGCTCATTGAAACTATGCGTGGAGATTATATGAGCAGACTGTATCACTTTGTACTTGACAATAGTTTAACTTAAAAATAAAATAAAAATTAAGTTATTTAACCACGTGAAAAAATAAAGTGAGAAGGACTAGTTATGGCAAAATCAGTAAAATTGGGAGACATAGCTGCCATTGTTGGCGTGAGTACCGTGACGGTCTCAAAGGCACTTTCAGATCAGAAGGGTGTCAGCGAGGAACTCAGAGCACAGATCAAACAGTTGGCAGATGAGATGGGATACCAGTCACCATCTGAGATCAGAAAGAAGACGGCAAAGAAAAAGTATAATATTGGTGTTCTCATTCAAGAGATATACCTTGGAAAGTATCCGTCGTTCTATTGGCAGTTATATCAGGTGCTTAACAAAAAGGCGGTGGCAAGAGGCTGCTTTACTATGCTGGAGTTTGTTTCCAGAGATAGTGTATTGAATGCTGAGATGCCTATGCTCTTGGAGGATGACAAGGTTGATGGAATAGTTGTTGTAGGTTCCATGGGTAAGGAATACCTGGAAAAACTGGAGAAGACAGCCAAGGTTCCTGTAGAATATGTGGATTACTATGACAATTCGAGACCGATAGACACGGTTATAGCAAACAGTTTCTATGGAAGCTATATGCTGACTAATTATCTGTATGATATGGGACATAGAGATATTGCATATGTTGGCACGATAGGTTCAACGAACAGTATAACTGACAGATATTTGGGCTATATAAAGTCTTTGTTGGAGCATGATATTCCGCTCAGAGAAGACTGGGTTATTCCGGACAGAGATGTGAAGACGGGGCAGTTTGACGAGGAGAACTGTTTTAAACTTCCAAAGAATATGCCTACAGCGTTTGTGTGCAACTGTGATCTTGCGGCAGCTACGCTCATAAAGATACTCAATGCTGCGGGCTACAGAGTTCCTGAGGATGTGTCCGTTGTGGGGTTTGATAATTACATGTATCCTGGAAGCTGCGATATAGGCGTGACCACATACGAGATCAATATGCAGGAGATGGCAGAGAGAACCATGCATAAGATTATAAAAAAGATATCCAACGAAAAATATACTGATGGCATATTTGTCGTGGATGGACGAATCGTGGTAAAAGATAGCGTTGCCAGAATAGAACGATAATGGAACGATAATAAAACTACATATCAATTGTAATGCAAATCGGAAATAGACACCGGTGCAGCCTGCTTGAAAGACAGCGGAGTTGTACCGGTGTCTTTTTTGAACAGATTTATAAAATGGTTTGTGTTCTCGATTCCAACCTGGGATCCGACCTCGTGGACGGACAGATCTGTTGTGAGAAGGAGCCTTTTGGCAGCATCGATCCTGCGACTGTTGAGATAGCGCATAGGTGATTCACCGAAGTGAAGTGAAAATTCTCTGCATATCCTGTATCTGCTGATCCTGTAAGTTGCCTCGAGGTCATCAAGCGACATCGGTTCGGCGTAGTTTGTATCCATCTGATTCTTTATCGATAAAAGATAAGAAGGCACACAATCCATCTTCTTGGATGAGTTTTCAATAAATACACATAATTCGGTCAGGATATCATTGAACCATTTGGAAATTCTGAAAATATCGGTGGCAGACAACTCCCCCTGGAGTCTGCTTATCAGTGAAAGATGGCTCCAGAGTACAGAGGCTCCGGCAGAGTCCTTTTTATAATATATGGATTCGGGGAGAAACTCGTGATACAGGCGAAGCGGAGCTCCGAAGATGAATGCCTCGTAGAAACGACACTTGCCGTTCGTGGCGTATGTTATTTCTGATCCTGCCTCAAAAAGCGCGGCTGTATTCTTGGAATATGATGATTTGCTGCTACCCGATGTTACTGTAAGAGTTCCTTCATATATATAGAAGAAATGGTAACACGGAATGAAAGAGAAGGTATAACTGCATGAATAAGCAAAAGAAATATCGCCGTTGGCCAGAAGATGAATCAGGCCATCGCTTGCCATTGATTCTTCATATGTAAAGAACGCACTGTGGAATCTTGCGTTCTCAATATCTTTCTGAATATTGTAACCTGACAGTACAGTGCAGGAAATTAATTCTTTAGCTAACATGCAAACCACCTCCTATCCATAATAATACAATTATTAAACAATCATCACAAGCTAAAAGCGATATAAATTAGTGGCTAATTAGCTAAAAAAACAATAAAATGCTAATTAAAGATAAAAATATATAGATAAAATGTCTATATGATATTGAAAAATAATAATGATAATGGTAAAATTAACGAAAAGTACAAAATACTGTGATTAAAAACAAAATTGAGTGATGACTAAAAAGTAAATTAATGTATACTTAATATAAAGTTAAAAACAAAGAAGGTTTTAAGGAGGACAAAACTATGAAATCAAAGCGTATTGCATGTATCGCAATGGCTGGTCTTATGGCAGCATCACTTGCAGGTTGTGGAGGCTCAGACAGCGATAACAAGGACACAACAGAGGCAACAAAGGCTGCCACAGAGGCAGCAGGAAGTGATTCAGCAGATGACACAACAGCTGATGCTGAGGGAATCAAGTCATATGCAGACATCCAGTTAGGAACAGACTTCACAGATCTTTCAGCGGAGATCAAGTTCTACAACAACAGAACTGATATGGACTCAGATGACTACGGCGGAAAGAACTGGAAGCAGTATCTTGAGGACTTCAACAAGGAGTATCCAAACATCAAGGTTGATGTTATCACAGATACAAACTATGCAGAAGATGCTCTTACACATCTTCAGTCAGGAAACTACGAGACAGTAATGTGTATCCCGGCAGTTGACATGGCAGACCTTTCAACATATTTCATGTCATATGGCGATTATGATACAATGAGCAGTCTTGTAAATTACTCAAACAGATGGCTGTATCAGGGTCAGGTATATGGTGTACCTCTTGCAGCTACAACACAGGGTATCGTATACAACAAGAAGGTATTTGCTGATGCAGGTGTGACAGACGTACCTAAGACACCAGAGGAGTTCATCGCAGCTCTTAAGGCCATCAAGGAGAAGAATCCAAAGTGCATCCCACTTTACACAAACTATGCAGCAGGCTGGACAATGGGAGCCTGGGATGATTATATCTCAATCACAGCAACAGGCGATGCTACATACAAGAACCAGAAGTTAGCCCATACAAAGGATCCATTCAAGAACTATGGCGACGATACACATGCTTATGCAGTATATAAGATTCTTTACGATGCAGTATCACAGGGACTTACAGAGGATGATTACTCAACAACAGATTGGGAGTCATGTAAGGGAATGATCAACAACGGCGAGATCGGATGTATGGTACTTGGTTCATGGGCATACCCACAGATGGAAGCAGGCGGACCTAACGCAGACGATATAGGATACATTCCTTTCCCTATCTCAGTAAATGGTAAGCAGTACGCTTCATCAGGTGCAGATTACTGCTACGGTATCAACGTAAACGCTTCAGATGATGAGAAACAGGCAGCTCTTGTATTTGTTAAGTGGATGACAGAGAAGTCAGGATATGCTTACAACGAGGATTCACTTGCACTTGTTCCTGGTTCAGAGTCAAAGATCTCATTCGACGGTGTTGACTTCGTTGCAGACGAGGCAGCTCTTGAGGGCGAGGAGGATTACCTCAACCAGCTCAACTCAGAGTCAGAGCTTAACGTAAGCAATGGTGGTAACGACAAGATCCAGGCCATCATCGAGCATGCTGCAAACGGCGACATGTCATTCGACGATATCATGGCTGAGTGGAACCAGAAGTGGTCAGATGCTCAGGAGTCATTAGGAATCGAAGTTACTGAGAAGTAATAAAGATTTCAATATAAATAAGTAAGAATAAGCTACAGACCGGGGCGGGATTGCCCGCCCCGGTTTATTAAAAAAAGGCGGTGGAATGAGTATGGCTAACAAAAAACAATCCGGCTTTGGTAAATGGGCGTCAAGCAGGAAGGGGCAGCAGGTTATAATATGCGCAGCCTTCGCAATTATCCCATTGCTTTTGCTATTAGTATTTACATATATACCATTCGGAGAGATGGTTAAATTTAGTTTCTACAAGATGAAATATACGACGCCTGTAGAAAAGAGAGAATTCGTAGGATTAGCAAATTATATCGATGTGTTCACAAGAAAAGACTGTTTCGGTGCATTAAAGCTCAGTTTGTATTACATCGTAGGAGCACTTGTACAGTTAGTGCTTGCACTTTTCCTTGCAACTCTTCTGAGTTTCAAAGTAAAAGGTGGTAACCTTTTCAAGGGATTTATTTTCTTCCCTTATCTTATCAGTGGTATCGCTGTAGGTTTCATTTTCAAATTCTTCTTCACAAGAGGATTCGTGTTTGACTCAATCCTTCAGTTGTGTGGATTTAGCTTAGACAACCTTCCATACTGGCTCAAAGACCAGAGTGTCAACAACTGGACACTGGTTTCAACCTCGGTCTGGAGATACCTTGGACAGATGATGGTTCTCTTCATTGGAGCTATCATGTCGGTAGATGCAGAACTTTATGAGGCGGCAGAGCTTGATGGTGCAAATAAATTCCAGCAGTTTAAATATATCATACTGCCAAGTATCAAGACAATCGTTACATTAAATGTAATTTTAGCAATAACAGGATCACTCAGTGCTTTCGAGCAGCCTTTCGTTATCACAACAGGTGCAAACGGAACAGGTACTTACTTCATCATCATGAACAAGATAGCACATACAAGCCAGAAGGTCGGTCTTGCTTCAGCAATGGCCGTTGTACTTCTCCTTATCATACTTATATGTGCTGCGCTTCAGAAGCTGTTCTTTGAGTACATCTTCAAGGATTCAAGCTCAGATGATGAGAGTTATAAGGCAAAGAAGCTTCGCAAGAAACAGGAGAGAGATACCAAGAAATACATGAAGCAGATGGCTGCTTCTGCGAAGGGAGGCAAGTAACATGGCAAGAGGAAAGACAGATGTGCCAGGCATAGCACCAATAAAAGAAAAACGAACCGTTGGATATTATGTAAGAGGTTTCCTCAAGTACTTTGTACTCATATTCTTCTCACTGTGTGCGGTTGTACCTCTTATATCATGTGTTACAACAGCCTTCAAGACAACAGATGAGTATAAGGCTACTTCAGTAATGGAACTTCCTGAAAGCTTTCTGAACTTCAGCAACTTTGTAAAGGCATTCACGACTGCCAACATGGGACGTGCATTCCTCAACTCAGTAATAGTCATGGTATGCGTACTTATCGTGTCAGTTGTAATAGGAACACAGCTTGCATATGTGCTTAATAGATTCAAGTTCCCAGGAAACGGCTTTATCAGAACACTTTTCCTTGTGGCATCATTGCTCCCTGCAGTTGCTATGCAGGTTACAGTCTACAACATCATGGGTGATCTGAGATTCATAGATCACTTATATGGTTACATCATCATGAGCTGTGGTACAGATGTTATCTCGATCTACATCTTTATACAGTTTATGGAGAACATATCAGTATCTCTTGACGAGTCAGCTATCGTGGATGGTGCATCATACTGGACCATCTACTGGAAGATCATACTTCCACTTCTCAAGCCGGCTATCGTTACTGCTTGTATACTGAAAGGCGTTGTAATCTATAACGAGTACTACGCTGCAAACCTTTACCTCATAAGCCCGGAGATCAAGACAATGGCTATCTCACTCTACAAGTTCGTAGGACCTATGGGAAGTCAGTACAACCTGATCTGTGCAGGTGTTATCATATCGATCATACCGGCACTTATAGTATTCATCTGCTGTCAGAAACAGATTTATAGTGGTATTACACAGGGTGCTGTAAAGGGTTAATAATTTATTAGAAGAAGAGAGTTCATGAATATGAGAAATGAAATTCAAAAAGAATTAATAGATGCTATCATCCCATTCTGGGAGGCCCTGAGGGATGATGAGTACGGCGGATTTTATGGGTATATGGATTATGACCTCAACCTTGATAAAAAGGCTGAGAAGGGTTGTATTCTTAACAGTAGAATTACCTGGTTCTTCGCAAGTGCGTATAAGGCACTCAAGGACCCGAAGCTTCTAGATGAGGCTGCTCATGGATATGAATTTCTGAAAGAATATTGTATAGACAGGGAATATGGCGGAATATATTGGTCCATGAATTACGATGGTTCACCCAAAGATACGACAAAACACACATACAATCAGGCATTTAGTATATATGCCTTATCCGCCTATTACGAAGCTTCCGGTGATTCGGAAGCTTTGGACCTGGCCCTGCAGCTTTTCCATACAATAGAAGAGAAATGTACTGACGAAGGTGGCTATCTCGAGGCATTTACAAGAGAGTTCAAGCCAGAGTCAAATGATAAGCTTTCTGAGAATGGTGTTCTCGCAGAGAGAACAATGAACACACTGCTCCATGCACTTGAGGCTTACACAGAACTTTATAAGGTATCCAAGGATTCCAAGGTAAAGGAGCGCCTGAAATGGCTGCTCGATGTATTTGCTGATAAGGTATACAATCCGGAGCTTAAGAGACAGGAAGTGTTCTTTGATAAGGATTATAACTCTCTGATCGATCTGTACTCATACGGACATGACATTGAGACATCATGGCTCCTGGATAGGGCGACCGAGGTGCTTGGAGAGGCAGAGTACACAGAGAAGATTACAAAGATAACAGATATCCTTGCAGAGCAGATATATGAGATTGCTTTCGATGGACATTCAGTTCTGACAGAATGTGAAAAGGGCGTGCCATACACGGTAAGAGTATGGTGGGTTCAGGCAGAATCAATAGTAGGATTCATAAATGCTTATCAAAAGTCGGGTGATAAGAAGTATTACGAGGCTGCTGAGAAGGTGTGGGAGTATATAAAGGAATACTTCATAGACAAGAGACCGGGATCAGAGTGGTTCTGGGATCTGAATGCGGATGGAACACCAAGAGTCGGACGTCCTATAGTTGAGCCATGGAAGTGCCCATACCACAACGGCAGAATGTGCCTTGAGATTATGAACAGACTCGCTGACGGCAAATAAATAGCATTCAATTGCTTTCAAATTATAAGGAGAATGCCTAAATGATGAATGAGAAATATTATGTAGAGCTTGACAAACTGAACAAGCTTCTTGAGAGAAAGAATAAGAAGACAGATTTCTATAATGGAATCTATGACAGATATGAGTACCCTGTACTCACAAGAGAGATGATACCTCTCACATGGAGATATGACTTAAACCCTGAGACAAATCCATACTTCATTGAGCGTCTCGGAGTTAACGCTGTCATGAACTCAGGTGCTATCTACCTGAACGGCAAGTATTATCTTGTCGCAAGAATAGAGGGAAATGACAGAAAGTCATTCTTCGGCGTAGCTGAGAGTGACAACGGTATCGATGGATTCCGTTTCTGGGATTATCCAATCCTTCTGGATGATGTATGTCCTGAGGAAACAAATGTATATGATATGAGACTGACACAGCACGAGGATGGATGGATCTACGGTGTGTTCTGTTCAGAGAGCAAGGATACAACTGTAAATGACCTCTCAGCAGCAGTTGCAGCAGCAGGTATCGTGAGAACAAAGGATTTAAAGCACTGGGAGCGCCTTGACAACCTCAAGACTCTTCGTTCCCCACAGCAGAGAAATGTTGTACTTCACCCTGAATTTGTGGATGGCAAGTACGCATTCTATACACGTCCAATGGATGATTTCATCGAGACAGGAAGCGGCAGCGGAATAGGATTCGGTCTCTGTGATGATATAGAGCATGCGGTTATAGACGAGGAGAAGATGACAAGTCTTCGTAAGTACCACACTATAACAGAGGCAAAGAACGGTGCAGGTGCACCTCCAATAAAGACAGACAAGGGCTGGATCCACATCGCACATGGTGTGAGAAACACAGCTGCCGGTCTTAGATATGTACTCTACGCATTTGCAACAGACCTCAATGATCCTTCAAAGGTTATCGCTGAGCCATCAGGAATGCTCATCGGACCTCGTGGTGAGGAGAGAGTCGGCGATGTATCCAACGTTGTATTCACAAATGGCGCCATCGTAAACGAGAACAACGAAGTGTTCATCTACTACGCATCAAGCGATACAAGAATGCATGTTGCAACAACAACAGTTGACAGACTTATCGATTATGTATTCAACACACCATCTGATCCGGGAAGAAGTGTAGAGTGCGTAGCACAGAGATGTGAGCTTATCAAGAAGAACCTGGAGTTTCTTAAGAATACAGACAAGTAAGAAAGTATAATATATGGGCTGCCAGATGAAACAGCACGTTGGTTAGTATGCCCTTTGCCTGTGCAGATACCATATAACGTGATAATAAAATAAAAAATCCGGCTAAGATGCCGGAAGAAAGAGGTACTTATGTCAGAAGTAAAAATGTTCAGCGAGCCTGTGCCAAACGTGCCATGGCAGGACAGACCGGCAAATGACAATCATGACGCTCCAATCTGGAGATATACAGAGAATCCTATAATAGGAAGAAATCCGGCAAAGGGTGTTGCAAGAATATTCAATAGTGCAGTAGTTCCATTTGATGGAAAGTTTGTTGGAGTATTCAGAGGTGAGCAGGTGAATGGAATTCCATACATCTACCTCGGAGAGAGCGAGGATGCTATCCACTGGAATATCAGCGAGGAGAAGATCAAGTTTGTTGATGAGAACGGTGAAGAGTTCATGCCTATATACGCATATGATCCAAGACTTGTAAAGGTAGAGGATACATATTATGCAATCTGGTGCCAGGATTTCTATGGTGCAGCGATAGGCATCGCAAAGTCAAAGGATCTCAAGACATTTGTGAGAATCGAGAACCCATTCCTTCCATTTAACAGAAATGCAGTTCTCTTCCCAAGAAAGATCAACGGTAATTTCGTGATGCTGTCACGCCCAAGTGACAGTGGACACACACCATTTGGTGATATATTCGTAAGTGAGAGTCCTGATATGGTTTACTGGGGTAAGCACAGACATGTCATGGGCAAGAGCAGCGAGTGGTGGGAGTCACTCAAGATTGGCGGCGGTGCAGCCCCTATTGAGACTTCTGAAGGATGGCTGTTATTCTACCATGGAGTAGCGGGAACATGTAACGGTTATGTATACTCAATCGGTGGAGCAATCCTTGATATCGACAACCCATCGATCGTTAAGTATCGGTGTGAGAACTTCCTTCTCACACCGGAAGAGTGGTACGAGGAGCGTGGATTTGTTCCTAATGTATGCTTCCCATGTGCTACTATTCACGACAGCGAGTCTGGAAAGATCGCCATTTACTACGGTGCAGCTGACAGCTATGTTGGCCTTGCGTTCACAAAGCTTGATGAGATCGTAGATTATATCAAGTCACACAGTGTGGTAACAACTTCTGATACCGAGATCGGTAGAAGATAGTTAGTTATAGATCGCTATGAGCCCCTACTCATACGCGGCAATTGTATTATTTTTTTCTCATTTCCCAAGGCGGTGCCCGCCGCCTTCGGGGCCCCTCTAAAAAGAAATGTAATGGCAGGTGATTGCCAAAACTTTTAGACTATGACAGCCTGGCAGTAAGCCGGGCTGAATTTGGTTCTGAGAGCTTTGGCAATCATATGACAGATTTTGGATCTAATAAGCCGGGAAAAGGACTCTGATGTATAGAAAAAGGCAACAGATGCAATAAAATAACAGTGGCATACATTATCATGGAAATGACGAGTGAAGAAGTCATAGTCAATGTAAAAATATGATTCCTTCAACGTCTTATATAGAACAGGCAATTGGGGAATGGTGTAATCAGTAACAGGTGTACATATTCGACATTGTCATGGTTCGGACATTTGAGCCCGCCGGTACTTAGATGGCGCGTTAGCGGCATCTTAGTATCCGCTGCAGGGCGAAACGAGCGGGAGCGTTCCGAGCCAGACAAGTCGGATGTGTACACCGTACGGATATGCACACAATTGCCGTACGTCAAAAGGAGGAAAATGACAATGAACAAGGAAATACTTTTTTTAAATCCCGTGTTTACGCACAATATCTGGGGCGGTACAAAGCTCAGAGAAGAATACGGATATGATGTTGAGGGCGATGATATAGGCGAGTGCTGGGGAGTTGCGGCACATGAGAATGGCAACTGTACAGTGAAAAATGGCGAGTTTGCAGGTCAGACGCTTGCCGACTTATGGGACAGCCACAGAGAGCTGTTTGGCGGCATAGACGGTGTCAGATTCCCACTGCTTATAAAGATAATCGATGCAAAAGATGATCTGAGTATTCAGGTGCATCCGGACGATGCATACGCAGCAGAACATGAGAATGGTTCATTTGGCAAGATGGAGTGCTGGTATATTCTTGACTGCAAGGAAGATTCAACACTTGTAATCGGTCATAATGCAAGGACAAAGGAAGAATTATGTGATATGATCGAAGGTAAGAAATGGAAGGAGTTTATCAGAGAGATCCCTGTTAAGAAGGGGGATTTCATTCAGATAGATCCTGGTACAGTACACGCGATCAAGGGTGGAATTACACTTCTTGAGACACAGCAGAACAGTGACATCACATACAGAGTTTATGATTATGACAGACTGAGCAATGGAAAGCCTAGAGATCTTCACGTAAAGCAGAGCATAGATGTTATAACAGTTCCTGCAAAGCCGGTTGAGGACAGCGTTATAAGTGTCAAGGCAGATAAGGCAAATGAACTCTGTGAGCTTATAAGCTGTAAGTATTACACAGTATACAAGCTGGATGTTGAGGGAAAGGCAGAGCTGAATGTGGGCGACAAGCCATTCCTTATCATGTCTGTAGTTGCGGGAAGTGGAACAGTGGATGGAAACGCTATAAAGAAGGGTGATCACTTTATCCTGCCAAACGGATACAGCAACCCAGTGTTTGAGGGCAATATGGAGATCGTAGCATCCACAGTCAGCAAGTAAGATCCTGCCTTTGGAAGAGAATGTCAAGGGGGATAGTTATGAAGAGAAAGACGATAGGTGTTCTGGTAGGTGGAATCACGGATGATTTTACGAGGCTGCTCTGTCATGGGGTTATAGAGAGAGCAAAGACGCTTGATGTCAATATAGTTGTTATTCCGGGTAAGTTTCTTGACCGGGAATACCCAGAAACGTCAGATATATATTATGAATATCAGTATCAGACACTGTTTTCCTATGCTACAAATGAGAATCTGGACGGCGTTATTGTTGCATCGAGTTGTATTGGCTGCTTTGCAACCAAGGAGCGTATCAGCGAATTTATGAAAAGATATCTGCAGATGCCGTGCGTGATAGTGGCTGCAGATGAGCCGGATCAGATTTGTGTCAGATATGACAATGGAGCAGGCATAAGAGAAGGACTCAATTACATGATCGAGGAACTTGGTTATACAAGAATAGGCATGATAGGCGGTCCGGACTCCAATTATGATGCAAAGGAGAGAAGGAGAACCTACATTGAGGTGCTTGAGGCTCATGGAATAGAGTTTGATCCGGGACTTTATGTGGAGGGCAATCTTACATCGGAATCAAAAGAGGTTTTCAGAGATATTCTGGACAGAAATCCGGATATGCAGGGAGTGTTCTGTGTGAATGATTCCTGTGCATCTGGTTTTTATGAAGAACTTAAGGCGAGGGATATTCTGCCGGGAAGAGATATATCAGTCATGGGTTACGATGATATTGAGTGGGCTACACAGATATATCCGACGCTCTCGACTGTGCGTGCAGACGCGGGAAAACTTGGCTCAGAGGCTGTAAATCTTATGGTCAGGCTCATTGATGGCAAGCAGGTTGAGAGTAAGATACTTCCTACTGAGTTTATCAGAAGAGATTCATTCTGTAAAAAAGGCGGATCAAGAAAACGTAGTAAGAATGTCATTGAGGGATATCTCTCAATGAACCATATGCTCTCAGAGCAGTGGGAAGAGCGGAATAAGACTCAGTTCAAGATGAAGACATTTATCCAGAAGGTCTTGAGCTTTGATAGAGGCAACGACAGAAGTTATGGAGAGATTCTTGGCACCATGGACTGGTTGGACATAGAGAATGCATTTATATTCTTATATAAAGAGCCAATAATACATCTGATCGGTGAGCCATTTGAACTGCCTGACCAGTTGTATCTCAAGACTAAGGATCTTAAAGAGAAGGTCAGCAGTGTGATCACTGTGAACCAGAAGGTGTCATCATCAAATCTTTATGATTTTGAGAGCCTCGGTGTGGAAGGAGCTGGAATATATGTACTCTTGCCGCTGTATTCCAACGAAATACTCTATGGAGTCCTTCTGTGTGATCTCACGGAAGGAGTTCTGGTGAATGGGGAGTTTCTTGGAAACCAGGTCTCAGCTGCTGTCAAGATGATCAATCTGCTCAAGACGAACGAGGAGATCATGAAGCGCCTTGAGGAGAGTATGGCGATCCTGCAAAAAAACAACATTATGCTTGACAATCTGTCAAAACAGGATCCCCTTACAGGAATCATGAACAGACGAGGTTTCTTTGACAGATCATTACAGCTGCTCAAGGAATGTGAGGAGCAGAAAAGGACGGCTACGGTATTCTACGCTGATATGAACAGTCTCAAGATCATCAATGACAGATATGGACATGATGAGGGTGATTTCTCTCTTAAAACCATAGGAGATATTCTGATCAAATCTGTAGGCGATAATGGAATCGTAGGCAGAATAGGTGGAGACGAGTATTGCTGTCTTGTACTCGGCCTTAAGGACTCTGACGCTGCAGATGCATTTGCTGAGGAAGTATACAGTTCATTTGAGAAGTTTAATGAGCACTGTGATAAGCCTTATAAAGTGAGTGTATCGCTTGGAAACTGTCAGATCGTAGAATATAACAAGAAAGGTCTTCAGAATGCCATGACTATGGCAGATGAGAAGCTGTATGAGGTGAAGAAGTACAGGAAGAAGGATGTTGTTAAGGTTAAGAATTGATAATTTATATAATAAATAAAAGGTATGATCAGGTTGCGTTGAGTGCAGCTTGATCATACCTTTTTTTGTAAAATCTATGCTCCCAGAAAAAATGTCTAAAATGTATAAATACAGAAAAAATATCTAATAATACTCGTGTGATGCATATTGTGCATGGAGGTGTTGTTGAGATGAAAAGAAATGATCATGGATGGAAACTGGTTTCGGATTCCGGCTGCAGTCTGCTCGTGCCGGATGGACCGGATGGACTGGCTGGAATAGATTATGCTGAGGTTCCGTTTGTAATATCTGTTGATAACACAGATTATATAGACGAACCGGGTATAGATATAGAGAAGATGCTTGAACATATTGCAAATTGCCGGTCAGGCGGAAGAACTAGCTGCCCTTCACCCCATGCGTGGCTTGAGGCGTGGGGGGATGCGGAAAATGTTATCGCATTTACGTTGTCAGCTGCATTGTCGGGAAGTTACAACAGCGCCATAGCTGCAAGACATATGGCGCTTGAGAAATATCCGGACAGGAATATTGCGGTGATAAACACATGTGGTGCCGGGGGGCTCCCGGAACAGCTGACAAATATAATATATGAAGGTATTCATGAAGGTGATTCATTTGATGCCATAGTAAGTGCTGCCGACAAAGCAGTGAGGGAGACGCAGGTAATGTTTGCCTTGGGGAGTCTGGACAACCTGATAAAGGCGGGCAGATTAAATAAGCTTGTGGGTTATGCGGCTCATAGATTCAATATATCCGCAATAGGTGTGGCATCACCTGGTGGACGAATTGAACTCAGACACAAATTCAGAGGTATGAAGAAGACATATGATAAGCTGATAGATACTCTCCGGGAGACGGGATTTGCAGGGGGAGAGCTGGTCATAAGCCACTGTATGAATGAGGAGGGAGCAGAAAAGCTGGGGCATCTTATCAAGGCTGAATGGCTCGACACGGATGTGAGCGTCGTACCTGCAAGCGGGCTGTGCAGCTATTATATGGGAAAAGACGGGCTGATAATAACATATCATGAGTAGACTGCTGCACGGATAAATTATATAAAATGCTTGAAATAGACAAAATAATGGAAAATAATGGAAGGCTGCCGCACCTTCTATTATTTTTTGTGTATTAACCTATTGACATAGTAGGTAAATGGGAATATCCTATTTTTGCGAGTCAGATATTGACTTATTACGCCAAAAAATGGCGGATGAGGGTGATGACTGGAATGACCGTGTATTTGCGGCTGGAATGTGATCACACTCATATGTAAGGAGGATTTACAGATATGGTGATTTCTTCAAAGGGAGAATATGCCCTGAGGGTCATGGCAGACCTTGCCATAAACCACGACGGCAGATTCATTCCGTTAAAAGAAATAGTTCAGAAAGAGGAACTGTCCCAGAAGTATCTGGAGAGTATAATGCGCATGCTGTCCAAGGCAAATCTGATAGAGGCAGCCAGCGGACATGGCGGAGGCTACAGACTCAAAAAGGCTCCTGAGGAATATACACTGTGGGAGATACTTGAACTCACGGAAGGTGGACTTGCCCCGGTGGCATGCATGAAGAACAGCGCAATGACCTGTGACAGATCCGGACAGTGCTACACTTTGCCGATATGGCAGGGACTGGCGGAGTTGATACAGGATTATTTCCAGGGTAAGACACTGGCGGATATAGCCAGAAATGTGGAATGAGCAGAGTAATTTGATACAAGCAAAAAGATAATTAAAGCGGGACAATTGAATCGCCGGATATAGCAGTGATAAAGCAATTGCCGGGCTTGGTATAAAAGGAGGCAGACTGATGTCAGATAAAAAATTATTGGAAGTTAAGAATTTACATGTTGATGTTGAGGATAAACAGATCCTTCACGGTGTGAACCTGGAGATCGGCAAGGGCGAGACACATGTACTTATGGGACCTAATGGAACCGGAAAGTCAACCCTTGGATATGCACTTATGGGAAATCCTAGATATACAGTCAGAGAGGGCGAGATATGGTTTGATGGTAAGAACATCACAGAAGAGGCTGTCAATGAGCGTGCAAAGGCAGGAATATTCCTCTCATTCCAGAATCCTCTAGAGGTGCCTGGTGTGACACTCAGCTCATTTATAAGAAATGCCCTTGAGCAGAAGACCGGCAAGAGAATCCGTCTCTGGGATTTCAAGAAGGAGCTTGAGAGAACCATGGAGATCCTTCAGATGGATCCATCTTATGCGGAGAGAGACCTGAATGTGGGATTTTCAGGTGGTGAGAAGAAGAAGGCAGAGATACTTCAGCTTCTGATGCTCAAGCCATCACTGGCAATCCTTGACGAGACAGATTCAGGACTTGACGTTGATGCAGTCCGTACAGTATCAGCAGGTATCGAGGAATACCAGAAGAACTGCAAGGGAAGTCTGCTTATCATCACACACAGCACCAAGATCCTTGAGTCACTCACCGTTGACTACACACATGTCATGGTTGAGGGCAAGATCATAGAGACTGGTGACGCATCACTTGTGGACAAGATCAACGAGTCTGGATTTGCAGAGTATGAAAGGATATAGAAGATGAAGGAAAAGACATATGTAGAGGACATAGACAGAAATATATATGACTTCAAGTATGATGACAAAGATGCCTATAAGCTTAAAGCTGGTCTCACACCTGAGATAGTTGAGCAGCTTTCAAAGGAGAAACATGATCCGGCATGGATGCAGAATTTCAGACTTGAGTCTTTACAGATATACAACAATATGCAGGTTCCTGACTGGGGCCCATCCATCGAGGGACTGGATATTGACAATATAGTTACTTACGTAAGACCAAATACCAAGATGAAGGGCAGCTGGGATGAAGTTCCTGAGGATATCAAGGATACATTTGAGAGACTTGGAATCCCTCAGGCTGAGAGAAAATCCCTTGCGGGAGTTGGTGCACAGTACGATTCAGAACTCGTATATCACAATGTCCGCCAGGAGGTTGCGGACATGGGAGTTGTGTACACTGATATGGAGAGTGCACTCACAGGTGAGTATGCAGACATGGTGCAGAAGCATTTCATGAAGCTTGTCACCCCTCATGATCACAAATTTGCAGCACTTCACGGAGCTGTGTGGTCAGGCGGTTCATTTGTATATGTGCCACCTGGAGTAAAGGTTGAGATCCCGCTTCAGTCATACTTCAGACTTAATGCAGCGGGCGCGGGTCAGTTTGAGCACACACTCATCATAGTAGATGAGGGAGCGGACCTCCACTTTATAGAGGGCTGTTCAGCACCGAAGTACAATGTGGCGAACCTTCACGCAGGCTGTGTGGAGTTGTTTGTCGGCAAGAACGCAAAGCTCAGATATTCAACCATAGAGAACTGGTCCAAGAATATGTACAACCTGAACACCAAGAGAGCCCGAGTTGAGGAGGGTGGAACCATCGAGTGGGTATCGGGTTCATTTGGATCACATGTGTCATACCTTTACCCGATGAGCGTGCTCAAGGGCAAGGGCGCCAGGATGGAGTTCACCGGAGTTACATTTGCCGGTAAGGGACAGAACCTTGACACAGGAGCGAAGGTAGTTCATGCGGCACCTGACACAAGCTCATATATCAACACAAAGTCTATCTCCAAGGACGGGGGTATAAGCACATTCCGTTCGTCAGTTGTAGTGACAAAGGAGGCTGAGAACTCCAAGGCAGCAGTTTCCTGCCAGTCACTTATGCTTGATTCGATATCACGTTCGGACACCATACCGGCCATGGATATCAGAACCAAGAAGGTAAATGTGGGACATGAGGCACAGATAGGAAGCATCAGTGACGAGGCTGTGTTCTACCTGATGTCAAGAGGAATGAGTGAAGAAGACGCGAGAGCATGTATCGTCAGTGGATTTGCAGACAATGTATCGAAGGAGCTGCCGCTTGAGTATGCTCTTGAGATGAACAACCTCATCCGTCTTGAGATGAAGGGCAGCATAGGTTAAGGAGGTGCGGTGACATGGAGAACAATAACGAGATGAAGATCAACAAGCTCCCGGCAAAGACATGGTACTGGCTTCGCATGAATGACACAGCACTTAACTGGAATCCGGACATGGCGGGATGCAGTGTGAAGATAGATGGCGGCAAGGAAGCTGATAAGCAGGCTTCTGATTTCGATGGAATAGAGACTGGTGCAGGAAGAGATGCGGACGTACTCTTCGCACAGCAGGCAGCAGGAAGTGTACTCGTTGCGGACGAGACCAATAAAGGTCAGACAGTGCACGTGCTGATAAATGGAACCGGGGCAAATGGCAGCAGCGGTTATGCTTACGTGCAGGCAGATGCAGGTTCAGACATGACAGTCATAGAGACATTTGGCGAGAATGCGGAGGGCGGCAGCCTGGCATTCCGTACGCGTTTTAATATAGAGAAGGACGCACACATACGTCTTGTACAGATATTTATGCAGGATGAGAACACGACCATACTCAACGACGTGGGAAGTGAGTGTGCGGAGAATGGCCAGCTAGATGTGCTTCAGATATTTATCGGCAAGGGCAATCTGTACAACGGCGTGAGAACTGAGCTCATTGGTAAGCGTGCTTCAACCAACATGGATATAGGTTACCTTGGCCAGAAGAAGCAGGTCATAGATATCAACCTTGTGGTTAACCATATAGGCAAGAAGACCAACTGCAACATACAGGTGGATGGAACACTTAAGGATGCTGCGGAGAAGATATTCAGAGGTTCGATAGATTTCAAGACAGGTTCATCGGATTCGAAGGGCGCTGAGACTGAGAATGTACTGCTGCTCGGCGATGATGTGGTGAACAAGACTATACCGCTTATCCTCTGTGCAGAGGAAAATGTGGAGGGATCACATGGAGCGACCATCGGTGAGCTTGACGAGGATACTTTATTCTACTTCGCGTCAAGGGGAATCGATATGGAGACAGCAGAGGACATGATGACCAAGGGCAAGATGGAGGTCCTCTACCGCAAGATCCAGGACGAGAACACAGAGAAGCTGGTGGAGAAGCAGCTTGCGGAGGTAATGGAATATGACAGACAGGAATTATAGAGAGGATTTTCCTCTGTTGAGAAACAATGACACAGCTTATATAGACAATGCGGCCACAGCGCAGAAGCCACAGGTGGTCATAGACGCTGAGAGAGAGTTCTATGAGAAGAGCAATGCGAATCCACTCAGAGGATTCTATCCGCTCAGCCTTGAGGCGACAGAGAAGTATGAGAGTGCCAGAAAGGTAGTCAGGGACTTCATTCACGCTGACTCTGAGAAGGAGATAATCTTCACCAGGAATACCACAGAGAGCCTTAACCTTGTGGCATACAGCTACGCGCTGAATAACCTTAAGGCTGGTGACGAGATAGCAGTTACGATCATGGAGCACCACAGCAACATGCTTCCATGGCAGATGGCGGCCAGAGTCACAGGTGCAACTCTCAGATATCTCGACTGCGAGAAGGATGGAACGCTGACTGACGAGACCATCAATGCGGGAATCAACGAGCACACAAAGCTGCTTGCTGTCGGACATGTGTCAAATGTCCTCGGATGTGTGAATCCGGTCAGAAAGATGGCTGACAGAGCACACAGCTTTGGCGCGGTTGTCGTTGTCGATGGCGCACAGAGTACACCGCATATGGCTATAGATGTGCATGAGCTTGGCGCTGATTTCTTTGCATTTTCAGGCCACAAGCTGATGGGACCTATGGGAATAGGAGTGTTATACGGAAGACAGGAACTGCTTGACGCGATGCCTCCATTTATGTCAGGTGGAGAGATGATAGATTCGGTTTCAAGAGATGGTGCGGTATATGCGGAATTGCCTCACAAGTTTGAGGCTGGTACAGTCAATGCGGCTGGAGCTGCGGGACTTGCGGCTGCTATAGGCTACATCAAAGAGGTTGGATTTGACTATATAGAAAAGAGAGAGCTGGAGCTCACGACCCGTGCCATGGAGGGACTTGCAAAGCTTCCTCATGTGCATGTCATCGGTTCAGATAAGCCGGAGAACCACACCGGAATAGTGGCGTTCACCATAGACAATGTACATCCGCATGATGTCAGCGAGATCATGGCTGCGGATGGAATAGATGTGAGGGCTGGACATCACTGCGCACAGCCACTGCTTGTACACCTTGGCGTGTACAACACGACAAGGGCAAGTTTTATGTTCTACAATACAGATGAAGAGGTAGATGCATTTGTGGAGAGTGTCGCAAATGTGAGAAGGAGAATGGGATATGCAGAATAATATTCAAAACAGGAATTTTTATAATGAGATCCTTACAGAGCACAATATGAGACCTGAATTCAAATATGATCTTCCTGCAGCAAATGTTGTGCTGGAGGGTGTAAATCCCAACTGTGGTGATGACATCTGGCTTAAACTGAAGGTTGAGAACGGAGTCATCGAGGATGGATCATTCGTGGGAGACGGATGTGCTATATCCCAGGCGTCGGCAGATATAATGCTTGGAATGATCATAGGAAAGACCAAGGAGGAGGCCTTGAAGCTTGGGCAGCTCTTTCTGAAGATGATACAGGGAGAGGCGACAGATGAGGAGATAGACCAGCTTGAGGAGGCGTCTGCGCTTAAGGATATAGCGCATATGCCGGCCAGAGTAAAGTGTGCGGTCCTCGGATGGCACACCCTTGAGGAAGCGTTGAAGAATATATCATAAGGGTGGATTCCTTATGATATATTCTTTATCTGCATCTTAACTATAGGCATGATATACTTCACTTGAATGTGTGAAAGCGGGCGCCGCTGGTAAGATCTATGTCGTTTGTGACATGAGGTGTACTGGTGGCGCTTTCTTTAAAATAATCCAAAGGGATTGATACATATGAAAAAAATAAATATACAAAAAAGCATAAATAATACGGAGTGTAAATGTAAGGATGTTATAAAAAATGTGCTGTTGATGCTGGTTGTGATAGCCATAGGGGTTGGACTGTGTCTGATAATAAAGACAACATTTACTACAGACATATTGATACCGGCCGTTATGGTGTTTTCGGTATTTTTGATATCGGTGTTTACTGACGGGTATGTATATGGAATACTGGCATCTATAGTCAGTGTGATAATAGTGAATTTTGCATTTACATTTCCGTATTTCAAGATAGATTTCCTTATACCTGAAAATATCACATCGGCGATAATCATGATAGCCATAGCGTTTATCACCTGTGGATTTACAAGCAAGATAAAGTATCAGGAAATGCTCAAGAAAGAGAGTGAGATGGAGAAAATGAGAGCGAACCTGCTCAGGGCGGTATCCCACGATTTCAGGACTCCGCTCACAACTATATATGGTGCGAGCTCGGCCCTCATAGAGAACGGAAGGGAGTTCACGGATGAACAGAGGGAGAAGATGCTCAGGGGAATACAACAGGACTCCCAGTGGCTTTACCGTATGGTTGAGAATCTGTTGTCCATCACCAGACTGGATGGTGATATCAAACTTATAAAGACGCCCATAGCACTGGATGAACTTATAGATTCTGTGCTCATCAAATTTGCAAAGAGATATCCTGATCAGGAGGTGGAAGTCAATCTGCCCGATGAGCTGGTCATCATACCGATGGATGCCATTCTCATAGAACAGGTTATCATAAATATCCTCGAGAATGCAGTACAGCATGCGAAGGGAATGAAGAATCTGGCATTGAATGTGAAATGCGATGGCGACAGGGTTGTGTTTGAGATCCAGGATGATGGCGATGGAATACCGGAGGATAGGTTGAAACACCTGTTTGATGGCAGTCTTTTAGGAGACAGCTCCAATGAGGTGTCCGCGGACTGCAGGCAGAGAAAGAATGCCGGAATAGGTCTGTCGGTATGTGCGACCATCATAAAAGCACATGGCGGAGATATAAGCGCATACAATTCCGTGGAAGGCGGTGCAGTATTCAGATTTACATTGAAGATAGAGGAGGTTACGGATGAGCAATAACAAATATAAAGTCCTGATAATAGAAGATGAGCAGAATATCAATAATCTGCTGGATACTTTAATGCAGGCAAATGGCTATCAGACGATCATAGCCACATCCTGCGGAAGCGGTCTTATGATGTATGCGTCCCACAGACCTGACATAGTGATACTTGATCTGGGACTTCCAGATAAGGATGGAATAGCATTTCTCACGGAGATAAGAAAGACGGATTTCACGCCGGTCATAGTGCTCTCGGCGAGATCTGATGAGAAGGATAAGGTGGAGGCGCTCAACCTGGGGGCAAATGATTATGTGACCAAGCCGTTTGGCTCTGAGGAGCTGGTTGCCAGGGTCAGATCTGCGCTCCGCACAGTGCTTTACCAAGCGCATGACAGTGAACTGCCGACAGGGAAATTCCAGACTGGGGATTTGCTCATAGACTACGAAGCCAGACGAGTGTTCATAGGGGATGAGGAGATCAAGCTGACTCAGACTGAGTACAACATAGTCGATCTTCTGTCCAGACATCCGGGCAAGATGCTTACATACAGTTTCATCGTAAAAGAGGTATGGGGCTACAATGACATGGGAAGCACCAAGAGACTTCAGGTAAATATGGCGAATATAAGAAAGAAGTTCGGAGTGAAGCCGGGCAAGAAGAGTTTTATCATCAATGAGCTGGGCGTGGGATACAGGATGTGTGATGACAGCGAAAAACTCATTGATAGTATTTGATTGTAGATTAATAAAATAAAGTCCGCTATACTGATTTTATGAAGTATAGCGGATTTTTTATTAAATCAGGAGGAGTGTTATGAAAGGGTACAGAAAAATCATGAAGGCTGTGGCGGTCATTCTTGCATTTGCACTGATATTTTCAGGTATGAATGTTCCGGGAACTGCGCTGGCAGCTACAACGGCGGCTACGGCAAAAAACACGGTTGTAAAGAGCATCACTGTGAGCAATCTGCCAGCCGGCACACTTACGCTCAAGGCGGGAAAGTCATTTGCTCTTAAGACAAATGTGGCGGCGAAAGAGCTGAAATTCGTAACCAGCAACAGAAGGATAGCAACCGTGACAACTGCGGGAGTGATCAAAGCAGGAAATGTAAAAAATGGGACAGCTAAGATTACAATGTCGCTGAAGGCTGATCCTAAGGTAAAGAAGGTTATTACGGTAACTGCAGGACAGCCTGTCACGAGTGTAAAGCTTACTAAAAGCAAGCTGACGCTGGTAAAAGGAAAAAGTGCTGTGGTAAAGGCTTCTGTTGGAACAAGCAAGGCAAGCAATAAGAAGGTCGTATGGAAGAGCAGCAATATAAAGGTTGCTAAGGTTAATTCCAGAGGACGGATAACAGCAGCCGGAGGCGGTTCAGCAGTCATCACAGCAGTAGCTGCAGATGGTTCCGGCAAGAAGGCAAGTTGTAAGGTATCAGTCAAGGCGTATGTAACTTCTATAAAGTTCAAAAAGGGCAGCGGTAAGATGTATGTGGGAAAAACAGAACAGTTAAACCCAGTCATTGCACCGGCAGATGCAACAAACAAGAAGTGTACCTGGAAGTCTTCGAATGATAAGGTCGCTATGGTAAGTTCATCCGGACTCGTTGTGGCTGTTGGCGCTGGAACCACAGTGATTACAGCAACAACTACAGACGGAACAAAAAAGACAGTAAAATATAAGCTGACAGTTCTAAATGCTGTGAAGATTGCTTCGGCGCAGGTGGATAACAGGCAGACAATAAATGTTACATTGTCATCTGCACAGAAGCTGACAGCATCAAATTTTGCTGTTAAAGTAAAGACCACATTAAATGGCGGCATATACAACAAGAGCATTCCGATTGAAAGTGTGTCTACAGGAGACAATAAAAAATACACGATCAGGTTTAACAAGGAGAACAGGCTTTCATCTTCGGACAGAATATGTGTGTACGTAAGTGGACTTACAGGAACAGGAACCGGTAAGGTGGAGACATATTATTCTGACGGAAAGTATAATAAGACATATTATGAAGCCAGAGCAATTGAGCAGAATGCGAATGTGAATACAGACGTTAATTTATCTGGCAGTGGCTACCTCAAGGTTTCTGTAAAGGACGTTCCGGCTGGAATGAGGTATACAATAGGTGGAATGCGTTCCAACTGTATTACTTTCACAGGGAAAATAACCAAGTCTGGCACATCAGTCACGACAATTACAGCAGTTGATGAGTATGGTAATACAATGACAACTATCGTAACATGGTGTGTATACAACAGCTCCGTGATATCAGCTTATTACAGCCCAAGGTATTATCGCACTCGTGGTGAAAGTGGAGCGGCTGTGCATGTAGCTGCTGATATAAATTCTGTAGCTGGTGGCTCAGGAAATTATATCTATGATATAGTTGGCAATACTTATGGTCTTGATATTTATAGTAATGGTAAATTGGAGGGTTACATCAATAAGGCTGGTACTTATAATATAAAAGTCAGGATAACGGATTCCGATAATGCCGGAGTCAGCACAACTGTAGACTGTGTGATAAATGTTGCACAGGGAATTACAGTATCGGGATATATCAGGGATGTGGCAGGAGAAGTATTGTCAAATGCATATATTATATTTACGAATAGGGACAAATCCACAGAGTATACATATTACTGTTATTCTGATGTAAAAAGAGATGGATCGTATTCTGTAGATATTGTTCCTGGGACATATGATATAGCTATATATTCGGGTTCGGACACAACATACATATATTCACAGCGGTTTACCGGAAACATTTCGGGAAGAAATTATTCGTCGGATGTAAAAAAGATATCCGTTAGATCAAAGGATAACGGATATAATATAGAGAATATCGGCACATGGTATGACGAGGATGGCAACAGCGTTGGAGCTGGTGCATACGTTTATCTGGCGCCTGGTACTTACAGACTTACAGGTCGCGGGGTTGCTTTAGCCGGAACTATAACCGCAACGATAAACAGCAAGACTTCATATGTTGTAGCAGATATTAAGACAGACTATGAGGAGATTGGTGATAGAACCTCTATAAATGCATCAGTGGGAACATACTATAGATTTGTTCCAAAGATGACGGCAGCATACTATATCTATTCAAGCTCTGGATCGAGTAATAATCCATATGGACATCTTTATGATGCAGATGGAGAAGTGCTTACAATTAATGATGATGACAAGCAGGAGCATATCAGCACAGGAAATGACCACGATTTCTATATGTCATATAATTGTGAAGCAGGAAAAGTCTACTATATTAATGTTACACGAAACAGCAGTATGGTATATATAACCACAGAGTATCCTGGAAATTAAGTGGATACCCGTACGTCTTTTTATGTGGATATGAATAATGCTCAATAGCATGTGCGAGATTGACAAGCATAGTATATAATTTTTAATATATGATATGGTGTAATAAAAGGGAATGTTACATAAAAAAGGAGGAAATTTATGAAAAAAGGGAACAGGTTTATGGCTCTCGTTGCGCTGATCCTTGTGTTTGCGCTGACATTTACAGGTGTCAGCATTCCGGCAAAAGCAGCGACCACAACAACCATCAGTAGTATTACGGTGAAAAATCTTCCAAGTAATACACTAACACTCAAGGCAGGGAAAACATTTACTCTGAGGACAAATACGACTTCAGGCAATCTGAAATTCTCAACAAGCAATAAAAAGATCGTGACAGTATCTTCTGCAGGCAAGATAAAAGCAGTGAAAAAGGGTAGTGCAAATATCACGATCTCTCTCAAGTCAAATGCGAAGATCAAGAAGGTGGTGAAGGTCACAGTCGGACAGCCGGCCACAAGAGTCAAGGTGAACAAATCTGCGCTGACGATCAAGAAGGGCAGGTCGGCAGTGATAAAGGCGACAGTAGGACCTAACACAGCCAGCAATAAGAAGGTTATCTGGAAAAGCAGCAATTCCAAGATCGCAAAGGTAAGCGTATCAGGCAGGGTCACAGCAGTAAGAGGCGGTAGAGCGACGATCACAGCGATTGCTGCTGATGGTTCAGGAAAGAAAGCGATCTGCAGGGTGACTGTAAGGGCCTCAGTATCATCGATAAGTTTCAGCAAAACAAATGGAAAGATGTATGTTGGCAGAACGATGCAGCTAAGCCCGGTGATAAAGCCGGCAGATGCAACAAATAAAAAATGTGCATGGAGTTCTTCAAATGATAAGGTAGCAGTGGTAAATTCTGCAGGAAATGTATATGCAGCTGCTACAGGAACAGCGGTGATAACAGCGAAGGCTACAGATGGCACCGGCAAGAAGGCTTCGTACAAAATAACGGTCGAAAAACCAGTCACAATTGTATCGGCAATGATGAGTAACCCTCGTACAGTTAAACTTACGCTGTCATCTGAACAGAAACTGACGTCCTCAAGTTTTTCAATCAAGGCGAGTACAGTGATGAATGGTAATTATAATTACAATATTCCATTTGACAGTGTTACAACAAAAGACAATAAGAACTATACGATTGCACTGAGAAGAGGCTATACATTGTCAAGAAAGGCAAGAATCTGCATATATATAAAGGGACTTACGGGTACAGGTAATTCTAAAATTGAGACATATTATTCTGGAGACGTGAATAATAGAACGATTTATGTATCCTATAAGTGTGAGCAGAATGTTGGTATGAATAAGACTCTGGATGTAAATAGCATTGAAGGTTATAAGGGCATATGTGTGATCAATGTAGTGGGCCTCCCTGCCGGCGTGAAATACAAGGTGGATCCAGGAGATGCCAATAAGGTTTATTTCAGTGGAAAACCGACTAAGGCGGGAACGACTGTGACAACTGTTAAAGCAGTCGATGAACTGGGAAATGTGGACACTTATGAAATTTCATGGAATATATACAGCCAGACAACGATTGCAGGAAATTATGAACCAGTATTTAAAATTATGGGACGTAACAGCCATATCTGTAGGATCAACAATAGTATTGCAGCTGTGGCTGGCGGTTCCGGAAGTTATACATACAGTTTTGTCGGAGAAAGTTATAATCTCAGCATTGATTCAAAAGGAAAAATAACCGGTAAATTAGAAGAAGAAGGTACATATAATCTCAAAGTAAAAATAACAGATGCCAACAACGAAAAAATAAGTACCATAGTTGGTTGTGTGATAAAAACTATACTTGGATCAACTCTTATGGGGTATGTCAGAGATAAAAATGGCAATATACTGGATGGGGCAAGTGTTATTATCATAAACAAAGATAATTCAGTCCAATACGAACTTAACAGTGAATTTGCTACAGTAGATCGTAATGGACAATATTATATGTCAATTATTCCTGGAACATATGATGTGAAAATTAAAATTGGGGACGATGTGACTTATATCGGCAATCGTACATTTGGCGTTGGGGAGAATAAAGTGGATCTTGCGGCGGATGTAACAAAGATTGCGGTCAAATCTAACAATGAAAAGTGCACGGTTGACGATCTGGGCAGATGGACAGATGAATATGGTAGAATATGTGGCTGGAACGGATATGTGTATCTTGTTCCTGGAACATATGAGCTGACAGCGGAAGGTTCAGGTAAGCGTGGTGTGATATCAGCAAAAGTGACCAGTAAGACGACCACGTTAACTGCGGATGTGAATGAATTTGCTATTGACTTTGGCAATTTTAACGATGTATATGCAGAAGTTGGAATGTATTACAGGTATGTGCCAAAGAAAACAGGAACATATTATTTTTATTCTGTTTCATACGGTGATCCAAAGGGATACTTATATGATGAGAACAAAAATCTGCTCATGGAAGTGGACGATGCAGAGCATAGCAAGACAACAAATAAAAAAGATTTTTACATGAGCTATAACTGTGAAGCTGGAAAGTCATATTACATAAAAGTAAGCGGTAGTTCGGTTGATGTGTATGTAAGAGATTGTGATCCTAATGCAGAGGATTAACGGCTGGATATGTGCTTTATAAAGGAGTGGAGATGATATTTTTTACATCTTCACTCTTTTTTTAAACAATAAAAGCACATAATCCCTATTGACATAGTAGGAAATAAGTTGTATACTCCAACATGTTGATAGATAATTACTACATATCAGATAGGATATATGTGGATTGACGATGAAATTCATTGAACAGAGCGAGGTTCAATAGACGGGAGGTGGACAGATGCAACAGGTGTTGTGCTTTGGAGATTCCAATACATGGGGATACAATCCTGAGAATGGTGAGAGATTTCCCTGGGGGATCAGATGGACCAGTATATTGCAGCAGAAGCTGGCAAATAAAGATATAAGGATCATAGAGGAAGGTCTCTGTGGAAGAACAACAGTGTTCGAGGATCCACTGAGACAGGGAAGAAAGGGCGTGTCGCTGTTCCCTACTCTGCTGGAGACACACAAACCGGAGAATATAGTGATCATGCTTGGAACAAATGACTGTAAGACGGTGTTCTCGGCATCACCGGATGTGATAGGCAAGGGAATACGGAGACTGCTCATTCAGGCGAGGCAGTATTCAGCAGACAGCAGGATACTTCTCGTATCGCCGATACACTTAGGCGAGCAGGTGTGGAAGGATGAATTTGATCCTGAGTTCTCACCGGAATCCGTTGAGGTGTCAAGAAAACTCACAGATGTGTACAGGAATATAGCCGATGAGTTTGGTGTGGAATTCCTGGCGGCATCATCCGTGGCGGACAGCAGCGAGGCAGATCAGGAACACATGAATCCTGAGGGCCATGCAGCACTGGCAGGAGCAATAGAGGAAAAGATTTATCAGATGGCCTGTTAAGAATTATATAGAAAATAATGTACAGTATATAAAGATAGTAAAGAATCAAGAAAGAACATAGAGACTTCAAAAAAGTAAAAAAAGAAAGGAAACAAAATCATGGCAAAGATAGCATCACAGTTAACAGAACTTATAGGAAATACTCCACTTCTGGAGCTCACAAATTATGAGAAGGAGCTTGGCCTCAAGGTACACATCGTTGCAAAGCTTGAGTATTTCAACCCGCTTGGCTCAGTGAAGGATCGTGTGGCAGCAGCCATGATCGAGCAGGGAATAAAGGATGGCCTCATCAATCAGGAGACAGTCATCATCGAGCCTACATCAGGCAATACAGGAATCGGACTTGCATTTGTATCAGCAGCAAAGGGCCTTCACCTGATACTCACCATGCCGGACACCATGAGCGTTGAGCGTAGAAAGATCGTGTCAGCTCTCGGTGCTGAGATCGTGTTAACACCGGGCAGAGAGGGAATGAAGGGAGCCATCGCCAAGGCAAATGAGCTCAAAGAGCAGTACGGCAATGCATTCATCCCACAGCAGTTTGAGAACAAGGCAAATCCTGCTATCCACAAGAAGACAACGGCGGAGGAGATCTGGAGAGATACAGACGGAAAGGTTGATGCATTTGTATCAGCAGTAGGAACAGGCGGAACAGCTACAGGAACAGGAAGCGGACTCAAGGAGCACAATCCAAATGTCAAGCTGATTGCAGTTGAGCCTGCTGATTCACCGGTTCTCTCAGGCGGAGCACCTGGCCCACACAAGATCCAGGGAATCGGAGCCGGATTTATACCTGGCGTCATGGATCTGAGCATCGTGGACGAGATCATCAGGATCCAGAACGATGACGCATTTGACACAGCGAGAAAAATAGCAAAGACAGATGGTGTATTGGTTGGAATATCCGCAGGTGCGGCACTCTATGCGGCAACTGAGCTTGCAAAGAGACCTGAGTACGAGGGCAAGACCATCGTGGTTCTCTTCCCGGATACAGGAGAGAGATACCTCTCAACATCACTGTTTAACCTGTAGACCGCAATAATTGCCTAGAGGTTGTGAACTGTATAGCAGAAGTTAATATCGTTGCAGCAATTATTGCTCATTGGATGAATTGACCTATTTATGAGAAAGAGAAAAGATATGAGACTTGGAAAAAGAGTATTGCTTCTGTCCATGGTGGCGGTGCTGGCGATAGGCGCGGCCGGCTGTGGCGGGAAGAAGGACGATGTTATCACAATTACAAATGTTTCGTATGACCCGACGAGGGAGCTGTATGAGCGATACAATGACATGTTCGAACAGTATTACAAAGAGCAGTACGGACAGGACATCAAGGTCATCCAGTCTCATGGAGGCTCCGGTTCACAGGCGAGGTCGGTGGTGGAGGGCTGTAATGCAGATGTTGTCACACTGGCACTTGAGCATGACATTGACCTCATATCGGCAAATGGTCTGATAGATCCGGGCTGGATAGATGAATTTGACAAGGATTCAGCACCCTACACATCTACTATCGTGTTCCTGGTGAGAAAGGGAAATGCTAAGGATATAAAGGACTGGAACGATCTGGTGAAGGACGATGTGGAAGTCATAACACCTGATCCGAAGAGCAGCGGTGGTGCCTGTTGGAATTTCCTTGCGGCACTTGCGTATGCGAGGGAGACGTACAGTGATGAAAATGATATATGGCAGTTTATGAAGAAGCTTTATCAGAATGTGTCGGTCATGGATTCGGGAGCCAGAGGTTCGACGACCACATTTGTGGAGAATGGCAAGGGTGATGTACTGATTGCCTGGGAGAATGAGGCGATAGCAACCCTGAGGGAATACCCGGAGGATTACGAGATAGTTAATCCGTCGGTGAGTATACTGGCTCAGCCGAGTGTGGCGGTTGTCGATGACAACGCAAAGCTGGGTGGAACAGAGTCGGTCAGCACAGAGTATCTGAAGTACCTGTACAGCGATGACGCTCAGAGGCTTGAGGCTGAGAGCGGCTATCGCCCGACAAATGAGAAGATACTTGCAGAGTATGCAGACGTATTTGATCTGGACATCAAGCAGTGGACCATAGATGATTTCGGAGGCTGGGACAAAGCCTATGAGGATTTCTTCGATGACGGTGCAAAGTTTGACGAGATATATGATTATTAAAATGGATTGGAAGACGAGATGGCAGCAGAGGAAAATGGCAAGAAGGATAAACTTAATAACGCAAAGAAGACCAGAGTTATCCCGGGATATCATCTGACGCTTGGAATAGTCATTGCAATGCTGTCGCTGATAGTTCTGATCCCACTGGCATCGGTGCTGGTGTCATCGCTGAAGCTCTCACCGGGTGAATTTTGGCATCTGCTTCTGAAGAAGAATGTGCTGAATGCATTTAAGACCAGCATCGGCTGTTCGTTCATAGCGGCGATAGTTAACACGGTGTTTGGTCTGATAATAGCGTGGACACTGGTCAAATACGATTTTCCCGGCAAGAAGATACTGGACGGATTCATAGAACTTCCATTCTGTCTGCCAACGGCGGTTGCAGGTATAACGCTGTCGAGACTGTACAGTGAGGATGGATTCCTTGGAAATCCGCTTGCGGCTCTTGGAATAGATGTTGCATACACAAAGATCGGACTTACCATCGCCCTTGTATTTGTGGGGATACCATTTGTCATAAGGGCGGTGCAGCCGATACTTGAGAAGATGGACAACCAGTACGAGGAGGCGGCCTACATGCTGGGAGCCACACCGAGAAGAACATTCTTCAAGGTTATTCTTCCGGAGCTCAGGCCGGCACTGCTTACAGGATTTGGATTGGCATTTGCCAGAGGGATCGGAGAGTACGGCAGTGTCATCTACATATCGGGCAACAGCGCAAAGGAGCAGACGCAAGTCATATCATACGTGATCATGCAGAAGCTTAGCTACATAGACTATGCCAGCGCAACAGCGATAGCACTGGTGATGCTGGTAATATCATTTGTACTGTTGTTCGCGATCAACATAGTACAGCTGAGACAGTCTAGAAGGACTAACTTACTTTAATTTAGAAAAAGGAGGAAACACAATGAGCGAACAGGAAAAGCTGCAGCGCGGCAAGCGCAGGACAAAGATAATACTGATAACCGTGACGGTGCTTTTCATAGTGCTCATGCTTGTTGTTCCTCTTATATCGGTGATAACCAGTGCACTGAAGGAAGGATTTAAGTTCTACCTTCAGTCGATCACAACAGAGTATGTGATAAGTGCACTTGGTGTCACACTGATCGCCACTGTCATAGCTGTGGTGGTAAACACATTTTTCGGAATATGTGCGGCATGGCTGCTGACGAAGTTCTCCTTCAAAGGCAAGCAGGTGCTGGCGACACTGATAGACATTCCGTTTTCCATATCACCTGTCATCGTAGGTCTTGCCTACCTCATGACATTTGGAAGACTCGGATGGACGTATCCGGCGATCAGATGGATCAATGATATGCTGGGAACAAATATCAGGATAACTTTTGCAGTTCCGGGCGTTGTGCTTGCTACCATATTCGTGACATTCCCATTTGTGTCAAGGGAGCTTATCCCGGTGCTGAACGCGCAGGGTAAGGACGAGGAGGAGGCTGCGGCGCTCATGGGAGCGAAAGGCTTCACGATATTCAGAAGGATAACACTTCCCCAGATGAAATGGGGACTCATATACGGAATAATTCTCTGTACCGCCAGAGCACTCGGCGAGTTCGGTGCGGTAAATGCACTGTCCAAGACAAGGGGCGGGACATTTACACTTCCACTTGAGATCGATGCGCTGTATATGTCGGGAACGGAGGAATCCATCACAGCAGCATTTGCTGTATCGTCCATACTGGTGATCATAGCGGTCATAATATTGTTCCTGAGAAATCTGCTTGAGTACAGAGCAAAGAGGAAACGCGCTTATGAACGAAGTTCATAACTCTCATGCGCGTGACGACCTGCCGCTGAGCGGAGGCGAGGGGGCGATACCCGAGAAAGGGCGAGGTAAGGTAATTAATAATAAGGAGGCTGACGACATGTACGTCGAGATGAAAAATATATACAAAAAATATGGAGACTTCCTGGCGTCCAACAATGTCAGTTTCGGTGTGGAGAAAGGCAAGCTGGTGGCACTTCTGGGACCGTCGGGAAGCGGAAAGACGACACTTCTCCGAATGATAGCCGGACTTGAAAATCCAAATTCCGGTGACATATACATAGACGGCAGGCGTGTAAATGATATACCAGCTGCGAAGAGAGGAATAGGATTTGTATTCCAGAATTATGCACTGTTCCGTTACATGACGGTATTTGACAATGTGGCATTTGGACTTGAACTCATGAAGGTTCCAAAGAAGGAGATCAAGAAGAGAGTTATGGAGCTTCTGGAGCTTACAGGGCTGTCGGGCATGGAGAAGAGATATCCGAATCAGCTCTCAGGCGGACAACGGCAGAGAGTGGCATTTGCCAGGGCGCTGGCACCGAATCCACAGGTGTTGCTGCTGGACGAGCCATTTGCCGCGATAGATGCAAAGGTCAGGACGGAGCTTAGAACCTGGCTCAAGGAGATGGTTGAAAAGCTTGGCATAACGAGCATATTTGTCACTCACGATCAGGATGAGGCTGTGGAGGTTGCGGATGAGATCATCATCACCAACCACGGACAGATAGAGCAGATGGGATCGCCGATGGAGATATACAAGACGCCGTCCACACCGTTTGTGGCACAGTTCATCGGAAGGTCAACTGTTGTGGAGGACTACGAGAAGCTCAAGGGTTTTGACAGGGTGCCGGGAGCGGACAGAGCGGTCATCAGACCGGAGTTTGTCAAGATATCCAAGAGCGGCAGGCTGGATCAGTACCAGAGTGCGGCGGAGTCGGGGATAGTCAAGGATGTGCTGTTTCGCGGAAGCCATCTGGACGTCACAGTTGATGTCAACGGTGTGGAGATCGTAGCCGAGAGATCTATGGAGAAGGATGTCGTAAAGCCGGGGGAGCAGGTCCACGTTCTTATCTACAGGCTGTATGTATTTGATGAGAATCAGACATATCTGCTGGAGAACAAGGCAATGCAGGACAACGATGTATTCTACATCTAATTATAAAAGTGATTGGAGAGAAAATATGGGTATTGCAAACAGGAAAATACTTCATACGGACATTTTGATAATCGGTGGTGGTACGGCTGGCTGCTATGCAGCGCTGACTGTCAGAGAGCATTCTGATTATTCCATCGTCATCGCGGAGAAGGCAAATATAAAGAGAAGTGGATGTCTGGCGGCGGGAGTGAACGCCATCAACGCATACATAGTGAAGGGCAGGAAGCCTGAGGACTATGTGGACTACTGCAGGAAAGACGCTGACGGGATCGTCAGAGAAGATCTTTTGCTTTCTATGTCACAGGGGCTGAACCGTGTAACAGACAAGATGGAGAAGCTGGGGCTGGTTATCCTCAAGGATGAGAATGGAGAGTATGTTGCAAGGGGCAACAGAAATATCAAGATAAATGGTGAGAACATGAAGCCGCTGCTTGCAAAGGCGGTGGAGGAGCTTGACAACTGTCAGATACTTAACAGAGTTAACATCACGGACTATATAGTTGAAAATAATCAGATCCTCGGGGCATTTGGATTCTCCATAGAGGATAATACAGCCTACGAGATCAGAGCAAAGAAAGTGCTTTGTGCTACAGGCGGTGCGGCGGGACTTTACAGACCGAACAATCCGGGATTTTCGAGGCATAAGATGTGGTATCCGCCGTTCAACACCGGAGCGGGATACGCAATGGGAATAAATGCCGGAGCGGAGATGACGACATTTGAGATGAGATTCATAGCACTCAGATGTAAGGACACCATAGCACCTACGGGAACCATAGCCCAGGGTGTCGGCGCCAAGCAGGTCAACTCACTCGGCGAGGTATACGAGAACAAATACGGACTCACCACATCCCAGAGAGTGTACGGAACGGTGAGAGAGAATATAGAGGGAAGAGGTCCATGTTACCTGAGAACAGAGGGCATCACCTCTGAGCAGGATGACTCACTGAAGAGAGCATACCTCAATATGGCTCCGAGCCAGACACTCAAATGGCTTGAGTCCGGCAAGAATCCGAGTGAGCAGAATGTGGAGATAGAGGGCACAGAGCCTTATATAGTCGGCGGCCACACAGCGAGCGGTTACTGGGTGGACAACGACAGAGAGTCCACAATACGCGGACTGTTCGCAGCCGGAGATGTGGCGGGCGGATGTCCACAGAAGTATGTGACCGGAGCGATGGTTGAGGGAGAGATAGCAGCCATTGCCATGGTAAAGCAGCTTGACGAGGGATACACCGAGCCGGAGCTTGACGAGGAGGCTGCATTTGACAGAAAGATAGAAGAGTATGACCATTTCCTCGACACTGACGAGAAGATGTTCACGTACGAGGCGATAGAGGAGGCCATGCAGAAGGTCATGGACAACTACGCCGGAGGAATATCCACCCACTACCAGTTCAACGAGAAACAGCTTGAGCTGGCAAAGGAGAAGATAGAGCAGCTCCAGAAACTTGTATGGCACATAAGTGCCCACGACATGCACGAGCTCATGTTTGTGTATGAGGTGAGGGAGAGACTCACAGTTGCACTCTCTGTAATCGCACACCTGAAGGACAGGAAGGAGACGAGATGGCACAGCTTTGCTGAGAACCTGGACTACCCGGAGAAGAGCAAAGACTGGGAGATATTTGTCAACTCCAAGATGGTGGACGGCGAGCTTAAGATGATACACAGAGAGCTGGTTAATTTGTGCCAGGTTCCCGCAGGGAATATGGCATGCAGCGTCAGCCCCTCGCCGGAGGCGACTTCAAATGGGCTGATGTTCCAAGGAAAGGGGGAAGCATATGAGCATAGTGATAAATAAAGAGCTTTGCAAAAACTGTGGCAAATGTGCAAATGTCTGCCCGGGTTCCCTCATAAAGAGAGATGAGGATGGACAGATATTCATGAAATACCCAAAGGATTGTTGGGGATGCTCATCCTGTATCAAGGAGTGTGCATTTGACGCCATCTCATTATATCTCGGAGCTGACATCGGCGGAATGGGAAGCCAGATGTCGGTGGAGAACAAAGGAGATCTGCTTCTGTGGAATATCCGCAAGATGGATGGCACCACAGACCAGATCGTGATAGATAAGAAGGAAGCAAATAAATATTAAAATATATAAAGAAGAAAGGTTGGTATAGATATGGGTACATTATCACATCTTGACGAACTGGAGGCAGAGGCGATATACATCATCCGCGAAGTTGCTGCGGAGTGTGAGAAGCCTGTTATGCTTTACTCCATAGGAAAGGACAGCTCGGTAATGCTTCATCTGGCACTCAAGGCATTCTATCCTGAGAAGCCGCCATTTCCATTTTTACATGTAAATACAACATGGAAGTTCAAGGAAATGATCGAGTTCAGAGACAAGACAGCGAAGAAATATGGACTGGACATGATCGAGTACATCAACGAGGAGGGTGTCAAGAAGGGCATCAACCCATTTGACCACGGCTCAGCATACACAGATATCATGAAGACACAGGCGCTCAAGCAGGCTCTTGACAAATACGGTTTCACAGCAGCATTTGGCGGCGGACGCAGAGACGAGGAGAAGTCCCGTGCGAAGGAGAGGATACTCTCATTCAGAAATGCACAGCATGCCTGGGATCCAAAGAACCAGAGACCGGAGATGTGGAAGTTGTTCAACACCAAGATCCAGAAGGGCGAGGAGGTCAGAGTGTTCCCACTTTCCAACTGGACAGAGGCTGATATATGGGAGTACATAGAGCGTGAGAACATAGAGATCCCATCACTGTACTTTGCAAAGGAGAGACCTGTTGTATACCGTGACGGCAATATCATCATGGTCGATGATGACAGAATGAAACTCAGACCTGGTGAGAAGATAGAGATGAAGAGTGTTCGTTTCAGAACTCTCGGATGCTATCCACTGACAGGCGGCGTGGAGTCCACAGCGGACACACTCCCTGAGATTATCGAGGAGACGCTCAGTGCGGTATCCTCAGAGAGAACCACCAGAGTTATTGACAACGAGGCAGCAGGCAGCATGGAGCGTAGAAAGAGGGAGGGATACTTCTAAGATGAGTGGATTACTTAAATTTATAACATGCGGAAGTGTAGATGACGGAAAGTCAACACTTATAGGACATATATTATATGATTCAAAGCTTTTATATGCAGATCAGGAGAAGGCTCTGGAGCTTGATTCCAAGGTAGGAAGCCGTGGCGGTGCCATCGACTATTCACTTCTTCTGGACGGACTGATGGCAGAGCGTGAGCAGGGTATCACCATCGACGTTGCATACAGATATTTTACAACGGACAAGAGAAGCTTCATCGTGGCAGATACACCGGGCCATGAGGAGTACACAAGGAACATGGCGGTTGGAGCTTCATTTGCCGACCTGGCAGTCATCCTCATAGATGCAAAGCAGGGCGTGCTGGTGCAGACCAGAAGACACGCAAGGATCTGCGCGCTGATGGGAATCAGATACTTTGTATTTGCAGTAAATAAGATGGATCTTGTCGGATACGATGAGAAGCGTTTCAACGAGATAGTTGAGCAGATAAATGAGCTGTCATCAGAGCTCAGCCTGCCAAATATCACTATCATCCCAGTGTCAGCTACAGAGGGTGACAACGTGACAAAGAAGTCAGAGAACATACCTTGGTATGAGGGTCCCGCACTCCTTACATACCTTGAGGATATAGATATCGCAGAGGATAACACAGAGGCAGGATTCTATATGCCTGTTCAGAGAGTGTGCCGTCCTGACCACACATTCAGAGGTTTCCAAGGTCAGATCGAGGATGGTGAGATCCACGTTGGAGACGAGATCAACACACTCCCAAGCAACGAGACCGCAAAGGTCAAGAGCATCCATGTGGGATTTGACACAGTGGACTCAGCACAGAAGGGACAGCCTGTAACAATACAGCTTGACCGTGAGGTTGACGTGTCAAGAGGATGTGTGCTCACAGTTGATTCAGGTGCAAAGGTTGCATCTTCGATCACCGCAACACTTCTCTGGATGGATGACGATGAGCTGTACAATGGCAAGAACTTCTTCGTGAAGCTCGGAACAAAAATGATCCCTGGTACAGTTACACACATCGATTACACCATAGATGTAAATACAGGTGAGCAGAAATCAGCAGACACCCTTTCCAAGAATGGTATCGCAGTCTGCAGAATCGCATTTGCCGACAGGATCGTGGTTGACGAGTTCAAGAAGCATAAGACTCTCGGAGAACTCATACTCATCGATCGTGTAACAGACATGACAAGTGCCTGCGGTGTTGTCGAGGAGGTTCACACTGAGGAGACCGGACTTTACGAGGGACGCATAGACAGAAATGTGCGTGCAGCGATCAAGGGACAGAAGGCTGTCATAGTTCCATTTGCAGCAGGCAATGTCACAAGAGATTTCGTTGAGTCTGTAGAGAAGAAGCTCAGCATCGATGGACGTCATACATATCTGTACGCTCCAGATATCCGCGAGGATGTAAATGCTGTATTAAAGCATCTTCATCATGCCGGAATCATCGTGCTTCTCTTCGCAAGCGAGCAGCAGATCGCAGGAATCAAGGTAGAAGGCGCCGAGGTTTACAGCGGCGACTGGAATGCTGACGTCGAGCTTGACGCAGACGAGATAGCGGACGAGATCCGAAAGGAGTCTGTATACGACGCGGCCCAGGTTCACGATGGAAATTACATCTAAAAAAGATCACGTAGTAATATAATAATAAAGCGAAGGACGGAGGTGTTTTATGCCTTCGTCCTTCGCTTTTGTATAGAAAGTAGTAATATGAAATATTTATTTGTCAGAACCTTTAAGTCTGGCTATTTCTGCCCTTAATTCGGCAAGCTCGTTGTCCTTGTCGGCGAGCTTCTTGTCTTTGTCGGCAATCTCCTTATCCATCTCAGCCATACGTTTTTCCATCCTGGCTTTCTCTTCCTGAAAAACATCCACAAATGTAATAATCGACTGTTCCACCATATCCGTAACCTCCTCGGTCTCTTCAAACTGGGAATATAGGCGAGTATAAAGCATCTGAGTAAATCTGTATAGTTGTGCTCCATCCTCAGCTGTTATATTCCCAAGTTCCACGTTCTTGTCTATGCTACCCATTATATCTGTTTTGATGAGGCTTTTCAATGAGGCTATATTCTCTGGTGTACGTGCTTTCTTATTCCTCAGCTTTTCGCGGAGTTTCAGAATGTAGAATGGAATCAGGATGATCATTTTCCTGTCGTTTATTTCCTTTACGGAGCAGGACGTGAGTTTTGTAACAGGGACGTTATAGGTTATGTTCTGGGTATGCCCGAATCCCACCTGCAACGAATATGTATCAGGTACTGATTTTGGTACATTGCTCAGATATATCACACAGGGTTCAGGAAAATGAATTCGATATACCTGACAGCCCTCTTCGTCCTGCAGTATCTTCTTAGTCTGATCTGCATATCCCGCTCCATATGAAAATACACGGAATACAATAGAATCATCCTTTTTCATCTGCGCTTCCATATGATATGCATCGGAATTGTTGATTACGAGTATGGTGTCGGCCAGAGTTGTGGTCATAGAATTCTGATTATCGTGAACATTTTCAGTCCAGTGATAAGATACTGTTGAGTTTTCCGGATCGTAAAACATGTTGAACAGGCCGTTAATCATGTTGATCACAGCTTTCGAGGACAGCGTGAGAATCTTCTTGAAGATGCTGTCATAAAGTTTTCTTGTTGTTGGCAAGAGTGTTCCTCCTTAGTATTTTATCCGGCCGGTAGGCACACTTTAGACCATTCAAATCGCTGTGTCAATAGGTTTTGGCAAATGCGTTTATAAAGCGCAGAGTGACGCTGTGAGTGGAAAAATAAGGGGGAAATGGAAGGTGATTTTACTATTTGTATAGTAGACGAGGGAATATGTTTTGCTCTTGTTTTGTTTGCTTCACATCCTCCATTGTGCCCCAACATACTCTGTGTTAAAATTGTTCATGGGACTAGGCACCAATGGTACGAGGTGCTGCGACTGGGAGACCGCCATGAAGCGGGCTGATGAATATATGTACAGGCAGAAGAGCGAACATAAGCATTGCTGTGTGTGATTTATCAGAACATATATGCTATTAGTTGGTGAGGAAAGAAATGAGTTCTACATTAAAACAAAATAAATATGAAATTGATATGTGCAACGGGACGATCATGGATAAGCTGATCTCATTTTCGCTCCCGCTTATGCTCTCGGGTATTCTGCAGCTGATGTTCAATGCGGTGGATATCATTGTTGTAGGGAAGTTCAGTGGTAACGAGTCGCTGGCGGCGGTCGGTTCAACCACAGCACTTATCAATGTATTCACCAATTTGTTCATAGGGATATCCCTTGGGGCAAATGTGCTTGCGGCAAGGCTTTATGCCGCAGGAAAAGATAAAGAAATGTCAGAGACAGTACATACCGCGATCGCGCTGGCGCTGGTCAGCGGTATTATTATGGCCTTTGTCGGGTGGATTTGCGCAAAACCGGCGCTTGAGCTTATGGATACTCCGGGGGATGTCATCGGACTTTCTTCTTTATATATGAGGATATATTTCCTGGGAATGCCATTTTTCATGCTGTACAATTACGGCGCTGCCATACTCAGGGCGGTGGGAGATACCAAAAGACCACTCCTTTTTCTGGTTATATCCGGAATTGCAAATACAGGCCTTAACCTGTGTTTTGTGATCATTTTCAAGCTTGGAGTTGCGGGGGTCGCAATCGGAACAGTCATCTCACAGCTGATATCCTGCGTACTCGTCCTCCGCTGCCTGTGCAGGTCAGAAACGAGCTATCAGCTTAGATTTTCAAAGCTTACCATCAAGGGTGCATATGTAAAGCAGATCTTTTCGGTCGGAGTTCCGGCTGGAATCCAGAGCACGGTCATCAACTTCTCAAATGTACTGCTGCAGTCGTCAGTCAACTCGTTTGGCTCGGTTGCCATGGCGGGCTACACGGCGGCAAATAATATATTTGGATTTCTGTATGTGACGGTGAATGCTGTAACGCAGGCGTGCATGAGTTTTACGAGCCAGAACTACGGTGTCGGCAAATGGAAACGTATGGAGAGAGTTCTGATCGACTGTCTGATATTGTCATTTGTGGCAATGATGGTTCTGGGCAATGGAGCGTATTTCTTTGGACCGCAGCTGCTGCATATATATACGAGCAGCGACGCGGTTATAAAGTGCGGAATGGAGATTCTGCTGTATACGACAGTCACATATTTCCTTTGCGGATTTATGGACTTGTTCCCGGGGGCGCTTCGTGGGATGGGACATTCCGGAGTTCCGATGCTCCTCTCGATCATAGGAACGGTGGGAACCCGAATCGTGTGGATATACTGGATTTTCCCGAGACACAGATCCCTGGCGGTTCTGTTCATCTCATATCCGGCATCCTGGATCATAACCCTCGCTATGCAGATAGTATGTTATTTCTATGTGAGGAATATGCTGTATAAGAAAATTGCAAATAAGAAATGAGTGAAAACGTATGGGGAAGCTGCCAGAGAAATGGCATGTGCCGTGTATACCGTACGGAATTATAAAATAAGCAATGCGCCCCTCGCCGCTAACGCGGCCCTGAGGATGGCATGCGCCGTGGAAGACGGACGGAATTATAAAATAAGCCATGCTCCCCTCGCTGCTAACGCAGCTCGTGGAATGGCATGCGCCATATAGATAACAAAAAAACACCAGTTGATTGTGAGCAAGCTCCCATCAACTGGCATTTTTTTATTATCTGCATTGCTTATTTTATAATTCCTATTGACATAGTAGGGTATAAGAGCTATAATCCTATCATGTTCGTAGGAATTATAGGATTTATTATTTAGTGAGGCATAGAAGATCATGAGATTTAACACAGCATTATTACACAGCGCAAAGCTTGGTGATGAGAATACAGGCGCCACACTTACACCGATCTATCAATCCAGTGCATTCTATCAGCCTTCGGCAGAGCAGCATGAGAAGCTCTTCCACAACAAGGCGACGGGTTATTCTTATACGAGGATCAACAACCCGACGATAGTAGCATTTGAGGAGCGGATGACGAATCTTGAAAAGGGAGTGGGTTCGGTAGCGTGTTCTTCTGGAATGGCGGCACTCACAAATGCACTCTTAAATATAGTAGGAACTGGCGGAGAGATAGTCTCCAGCACAGGACTCTACGGTGGGACGATAGATCTGTTCCACGATCTGGAGGCATTTGGGATCAAGACGACATTTGTGGAGATATCGGATAAGGAAGCGGTTGAGGCAGCGATAAATGAGAATACCAGAGTGATATTTGCTGAGACCATCGGCAATCCAAAGCTCGATGTGGTGGATATAAAGGCACTTTCGGAGCTGGCACAATCACACAGGCTTCCGCTCCTAATAGACAATACAGTGGCGACTGCATACCTGGTCACACCGCTGACACTTGGAGCGGACATAGTCATCAATTCCACATCCAAGTACATAAATGGCAACAGCGATGCCATAAGCGGAGTCATCACCGACAGCGGTAATTTCAAATGGGACGCAGAGCGTTATCCGCTTCTGCAGCAGTACAAGATGTTCGGAAAGTTCGCCTACATAGCAAAGCTCAGAAACGGACTTTTTAGAAATACAGGAGCCTGCATAGCTCCGCAGACGGCATTTTACAATATGCTGGGCATGGAGACATTGGGGCTTCGAATGGAGCGATGCTCACACAATGCACTTGCCCTTGCACAGTTTCTGGAAAGCCAGGAGGGTGTAAAGGTCAACTATCCGGGGCTTGAATCCAGTCCTTGGCATGACATTGCAGATGAACAGCTGCACGGTGGATATGGTGCCATAATCACCATCAGAGTCGGCAGCAAGGAGAAGGCATTTGCGGTGATGAACAAGCTCACAATACCGCAGATAGTGTCGAACATAGGAGACACAAAGACGCTCATCGTGCATCCTGAATCAACACTGAATGCGCACAGCACAGAGCAGGAGAAGCTTGACGCCAACGTATATGATGATATGATTCGTATTAGTGTCGGAATCGAGGATGTGGAGGATCTGATAGAAGATTTCCAGAAGGCCCTTGTCGACTAATACAAATATGATTTGGAGGAACTACATATGGCAGTAGATTACGCAGCTCTGAAAAAGGGCGGATTCATGAGACAGAAGCAGAAGAATAACTTTTCTCTGAGACTTCAGGTGGTGGGAGGAAATCTTACCGCAGAGAATCTCAAGAAGATAGCAGAGGTTGCCGAGAAATACGGAGATGGACATGTACATCTCACATCGAGACAGAGCGTCGAGATCCCATTTGTCAAGCTTGACGATGTGGAAGAGGTGAAGGCGGAACTGGCAAAGGGAGGCTGTAAGCCGGGTGTGTGTGGCCCAAGAGTAAGAACAGTCACAGCGTGCCAGGGAAATCAGATCTGTCCAAGCGGTAATATAGACACTTATGATATAGCAAAGAAGCTTGATGCGAGATATTACGCAAGGGAGCTTCCTCACAAGTTCAAGTTCGGTGTCACAGGATGCCAGAACAACTGTCTGAAGGCAGAGGAGAACGACGTGGGAATCAAGGGCGCAATGGTAGTAGAGTGGGATGAGCCATCATGCATCATGTGTGGCGTGTGCGTCAAGGCGTGCCGTGAGGGCGCGATCACCATGGCGGACGGCAAGATCATCCTCGACACAGACAAATGTAACTATTGCGGTCGATGCGCAAAGGCATGTCCTACAGATGCCTGGAAGGGCCAGACAGGATACCTTGTCTCATTCGGAGGATTATTTGGAAATACGATCCACCGCGGCGAGGAGTTACTTCCGGTTGTTACATCTGAGGAACAGCTTTTCCGTATTACAGATGCGGCAATACAGTTCTTTGCAGACAATGCAAAGCCAAGCGAGCGTTTCCAGTTCACTTTGGAGCGCGTGGGCTTAGACAAATTCAAAGAAGTATTAAAGGAGGCTTACAATGGCTGATTACGAAATCGATGACAGAGTAGATATAACTGATGTGGTGTGCCCGATGACATTTGTCAAGGCGAAGGTAGCCATGGAGGAGCTTGAGATAGGACAGGTGCTTGCGGTTACCATGAACGACGGCGAGTCTGTACAGAACGTACCAAGAAGCTTCAAGGAGGAAGGACAGCAGATCCTGAAGCTCATCGACAACGAGAATGGCACTTATGATCTTATAGTTAAAAAACTGGAGGATTGATCAGATAAGGTAAGCCGGATGTTTTCACTGCAATAATTCATACTATGCTTACATGTTCTGTCTTAACATACCTATCATGGGTCGTTTCCACTTAACTCAGTCTGCAGCGGTACTATCGCTCGCAAGCTCGCTGAGTACCGGCGACTTCGTATTCCCATGATATGGTAATGTTAAGCAGAACATGTGACAATATATAACAAAGGCAGTTAAAACATCCGGCTGGAAAGGAGAAAATGAATGGCAGTAAGAGTTAGTGCAGAGGATTTCGATGTGAAGGTTCTTCAGTCGGAGATCCCGGCCATCGTGGAATTCTATTCGGACAGCTGTATACCATGCAAGCAGCTCTCACCTATCCTTGGCGGCATCGAGGATGACTACGAGGACAAGGTAAATGTGTACAAGGTAAATGTAAACTTCGACGCAGAGCTTGCTGAGAAGTACGCAGTCATGGCGTCACCAACCATACTCTTCTTCAAGGGTGGTGAGGAGGTTTCCCGCATCCGTGGCCTTGTGAAGAGAAATGTGCTGGAGGAAGAAGTTGGCAAATTATTGTAGAAATTCATTGGTAAAGTGACATGATGGAGTATTTGACTGTAGTCAATTACTTCCGGTGCATATAAGAATGAAACTATATAAATAATTTTATAAAGTATATAATCACATTTTATGTCAGTCTGGCAACGCCGGACAGGCAAATGAATCGTCAGGAGGAAAGAAAAATGACAGTCACAATAGCAGGAAAGAAGAAAGAGATAGCAGAGAAGACAACAATAGCTCAGATCATCGTGTCAGAGAACGTTGAGAATCCGGACTATGTCACAGTAACAGTAAACGATGAGTTTGTTGACTCAGATGCATTTGCAACAACAGAGCTCAAGGACGGCGATACAGTAGAGTTCCTCTACTTCATGGGAGGTGGCAGCTTCTAATGGCATTCACAAATGAACAGATGGAACGTTACTCACGTCACATCATCCTTCAGGAAGTTGGCGTGAAGGGACAGAAGAAATTGTTAAATGGCAAGGTGCTGATCATCGGCGCAGGTGGACTGGGAGCGCCAGCCGCTATGTACCTGGCAGCAGCCGGAGTTGGTACGATCGGTATCGTTGATGCCGATGAGGTAGATCTGTCAAATCTTCAGAGGCAGATCATTCACGGAACAGCAGATGTGGGTAAGGCGAAGGTCAAATCCGCAAAGGAGACCATGAACGCTATGAACCCGGATGTAAATGTGATCACATACAGAGAGTTCGTGACATCAGAGAACATCATGGATCTCATCAAGGACTATGATTTCATCATCGATGGAACAGACAACTTCCCTGCGAAGTTCCTTATAAATGATGCCTGTGTTATGGCTAAGAAGCCATTTTCACATGCAGGAATCATCAGATTCAAGGGTCAGCTCATGACATATGTTCCAGATGAGGGTCCATGTTACAGATGTGTATTCAAGGATCCACCTCCAAAGGATGCGGTTCCTACATGTAAGCAGGCCGGAGTCATCGGAGCAATGGGCGGTGTTATCGGAAGTCTTCAGGCTATGGAGGCGATCAAGTATCTCATCGGAGTTGGCGATCTTCTGACAGGAAGACTCCTTACATTTGACGCACTTAAGATGGAATTCCACACAGTAAAGCTCCCTCACAAGAAGGGCTGTGGATGTGCTGTATGTGGACCAAATCCAACCATCACCAAGCTCATCGACTACGAGCAGGTGGAGTGCGACGGAAAGTAATTTTCATAAGGAGGACCCGCTTGCGGGAGATTCCTTATGAAGCACGCAGACGCCGCGCGAAGCGCCTTTTCATGCGTCTGCTCAATGCTTGATAATAAGGAGGATATGAAGTAAGATGTTGTACATGACAAAGTCTGATTACGAGAAGATACTTGCACACTGCAAGGAAGGCCTTCCAAATGAGTCCTGTGGTCTGATCGGCGGTGTTAGAGAGGGCGATAAGAAGTACATCAGGAAGGTGTATCTCCTGACAAATATTGACGCCAGCAACGAGCATTTTTCCATGGACCCGAGAGAGCAGCTTGCGGCAGTTAAGGATATGCGTGCAAATGGATACGAGCTTCTTGGCAACTTTCATTCCCATCCAGAGTCTCCATCCAGACCTTCGGAGGAGGATAAGAGACTTGCATATGATTCCAAGGTGAATTATCTGATTCTCTCCCTCATGGAGATAGACAATCCGGTACTCAAGGCCTTCAACATAGATGAGGAAAAGAATGTGACGATAGAGGAGCTTGTTATAGAATCATGATAGATAGCAGGCATTTGAGGGAACAGGGCGGGCTTTGATACCCGCCCTTGTTCTTTACGCGGACTGTGTCATAAATTTTATTTGGAGTTACTGAAGAGATGTTTTGCATAAGTATAAACCATAAGAACACGCCGGCCGATGTCAGGGAGAGATTTGCATTTACGACAAAAGGACAGAGACAGTTCACTGAGCGCCTTAAGGCTGAGGTGGGTGGATGTGTCGTGTTGTCGACCTGCAACAGGATGGAGATATACTTCACAGATAAATATGAACAGGTGGAAAAGCTGTTGGCAAATGACAGGGAGGTTCCGGTCAGCCTCATAAGAAGATACAGCATGAATTATGAAGGATTTCAGTGTGTGTTACATCTGTGCAGAGTGGCGTGTGGTATGGATTCCATGGTGCTCGGCGAGGTGGAGATCATACATCAGGTGAAGAACGCATATCTTGTGGCAAAGGAGCTTGGAGCCTGTGACGGCGAGCTGAATATAGCATTTCAGGGAGCACTTGCAGCGGCAAAGGCGGTGGCAACGGAGAGTGATGCCACGAGGCTTCCGATATCCGTCGGAACCTTGTCAGCCAGGGAGGCAGTGAATTTTACAAGAAATGGCGGTATTGAAAACACGTGCAGAGATGTTCGAAGTGATGTGGTAAGCAGCAGTCAAGCTGAGAGTGTGGATGCTGAAAAGGCAAATACCGGGCATATCCTAGTCGTAGGAGCCACAGGCAAGATAGGCAGCATAGTTGTCAAGGATATTGCAGATCTTGCGCCAGACATAGAGATAACAGGCACAAGCAGAAGCCACCACAGTGCAGATAACATATTTGGCAGACATCAGCAGATCAGGATAGAGGACTACAGCAGAAGATATGAGCTGGCAGCCTGGGCGGATGTCATCATCAGCGCGACAGCAAGCCCTCATTATACATTTGTCAGGGATGAACTGGCAGAAGCCGTGAAAATGCATCATAAGCGGAGGTTGTTCCTGGATCTGGCAATGCCGAAGGACATTGACCCGTCAGTCTCAGAGGTGGACGGATGTGTATTGCGTGACATAGACTATATCAGGACACTCTCCAGAGAGAACAATGAAAACAGGGCAAAGACAATCACGGAGATGGAGCCGTGGCTCATATCACAGGTTGACGAGATCATGAAGAACATAGCATTTTCGAGGTTCAACAGGGAACACGGAGATGTGATGGCACAACTAAAGACAACAGACGGAGCAAAGCTGGTATACAAGCTTAAAGGGCAGCTTGAGTATGAGGCATTTAAGAAAATGCTGGACAGTATTCTGACTGCCGGATGTGAGAACTGAATACTGCTTGTTTGCCTGAGATTATGCAGTATCATCGTCTGATGATGGTTATGTCAGATGTCAGATAATTGGAACAACGTTTGGTGCTTTTTAATAGAGACTCAATAATAGAAATTAGAGGTAGTAATGTCGTATTTCCCATTTATGATCGAACTGAATAATGAGAGATGCCTGATCGCAGGAGGTGGAACTGTTGCATACAGAAAGGTGTGCAGCATGCTGGAATTTGGCGCGGTGGTCACGGTGGTGTCCCCAGAGTTTTGCCCGGAGCTTTTGAAACTGGCGGAGCAGGTGAATACGCCAGACAAATACTGTGCAGCGACAAGCGATGATCGTGGTTCTGTAGAGAATTTTGCAGATTATTCTGCAGATTATTCTGGATGCCTAACACTTGTAAAAAGACGTGTGCAGCCCCAGGATATTGTTGGCGCATTTGTCGTCATAATGGCGACGGACGATGAGAAGGTCAACCACGAAATGGCGGAGCTTTGCAGGCAGCAGCGAATACTTGTAAATGTGGTTGATGTGAAGGCGGATTGCGGATTTTATTTTCCAGCGATCATAAAGGATAAAGAGGTCGTGATAAGCGTTTCCACCGGTGGACAGAGTCCAGTGCTTGCGGGCACGATCAAGAGAAATATAGAGAGCCATTTAGGTAGGAGTTATGGCGATATAGCAGAGCGTATGGGTGAGCTCCGCGAGCAGATCAAAGCACAGATAGACGGCGAGGAAGAGCGAAAGAAAGCGTTTCAGCAAATGGTTAGGAGTCTGTTAGATGAGAGTTGAGAATGGACATAGTAAAAATAAACCGAATATTCGTAAATTTGCGGAGAATGACATGGCAGATGGATTCAATAGTGACGGTTTGGATTGCGAAAGCGGAGGACAGAAAAAAACAGTAAAAGTTGGAACCCGCGGCAGCAAGCTTGCTCTTGCTCAGACTGAATTGGTGATAAAGGCACTCAATGAGAGATTTCCCCAGATTGATTTTCAGATGGTTACAATGAGTACCCGGGGGGATCGGGACACCAGCAGAGCGCTTCTGGAATTCGGAGGCAAAGCGGTATTTGTCGAGGAGTTCGAGGAAGCTATACTTAAAGGTGACATAGACATAGCGGTACACAGTGCCAAGGATATGCCGATGGAGATCATGGAAGGTCTTACTATATCGGGTACACTTCCGAGGGCCTGTCCGCAGGACGTTCTCATATATAAGAGCGGCAGAATATTTGACAGAAACGAGGGTTTCGTGGTGGGAACCAGCAGCCTGAGACGGCAGTACCAGATAAGAGACATGTATCCAAATGCGGTGTGCAAGAATCTGAGAGGAAATGTCGGCACCCGCATACAGAAGTTGGAAGATGGCGAATACGATGCCATCATTCTTGCAGCGGCAGGGCTTGAGCGCCTGGGAGTTATTGAAGACAAAGGCAATGACAGCACAGAATGCTTTGAAGTGTACAAGGACGAACTTACATTCAGATACATCAGCACAGAGTCCATGCTTCCGGCAGCATGTCAGGGAATCATAGCCATAGAGACACGAACCTCTGGCGAGGTATACGACATGGTCAGAGCGATAAATGACACAGAGGCATACACACAGCTCACATGCGAGCGCGCAGTTCTGAATCGCCTGAACGCCGGCTGTCACGAACCGATAGGCGTGTACTCAGAACTTCATGGCGACCACATGAAGCTAAGCCTGATGAAAGCAGATGCGGCTTTATCGGACAAAGAGAAAGATGAAGAAATCCAGATACACAGAAAGACGGTAGAAGGAAACACCGCAGAATGGGAACAGCTGGTAGAGGTGTTGATAAAGTAGGTTATAGCACACCCAGCGTATTGGAGAACAAAATGGTATATTTGATAGGCGCAGGCCCCGGCGACCCGGGACTCATCACGGTGAAGAGCCTGGAATTCATAAAACAATGCGATACAATCATATATGACAGACTCGGAACCTATCAGCTTCTGGAGATGGTGAAGCCGGACTGCCGCAGGATATACGTTGGCAAGCAGGCGGGCAGCCATTACAAGAAGCAGCCTGAGATAAACGAGATACTTGTTGAGGAAGGCCGCAGAGGCAACATGGTGGTGCGCCTCAAAGGCGGCGATCCATTTGTATTCGGAAGAGGCGGCGAGGAAGTGACTGCACTTCTAGAAGCGGGGATCCCATTTCAGGTGATACCGGGAATAACGTCCGCCGTGGCGGTTCCGGAGGTGTGCGGCATACCGGTGACCCACCGCGGAACGAGCAGAAGCTTTCACGTGATAACAGGACACAAGCGGGCGGACATACACAGATCTGATGAAGGTGGTTTAGATGACTACGACTACATCAGAAATCAGGAAGGGACAAGCGTGTTCCTGATGGGGCTGAACAGACTGCCACAGATCATGGAGAGACTTGTTCAGACTGGGGCGGAGGAACATACTCCGGTCGCGGTCATTTCCAAAGGAACCATGCCAGGGCAGAGGATAGTCCGCGGCGATATACAGACAATTGCGGACAAGGTGAACGAGGCAAAGCTTGAATCTCCTGCGATCATAGTTGTGGGTGAAAATGCAGCGTTGGATTTTACAGCACCAAACAGAGGACCGCTTCAGAATGTCCACGTTGGACTTGTTGGAACGCCAAAGCTTCGCGAGAAGATGAGAGTTGCAATAGATGCACTTGGCGGCCAGTCCTACAGCATAGTGGATATGAGCGTGGAGCAGACAGAGGAGAAGAACAGGCTGCGCGTGGCTCTGGAACATATAGAAGATTATAGCTGGCTGGCATTTACCAGTCAGAACACCATAACCCTGTTTTTCAAATGGCTCAGGGAGTGGAATATAGATGTCAGAAAACTGGCTCATCTGAAATTTGCGGTGGTCGGTGCTGGAACAAGAGATACGCTTAAAGCTGAGGGATACATAGCTGATTATGTGCCGGACGAGTACACCACAAGCGCCCTTGCTATGGGACTTGCAAATGTGATGAATGACGGAGAGAAACTTCTCCTTCCGAGAGCCGTTCAGGGCAGTGAGACGATGCTTGATATACTTAATCAGGGCGGTGTAGCATATGAGGAGATTCCGGTTTATGATGTGGTTGGACGCAGGATGGAGAGCATACAGTATCTGAAGAATCTGGATGTGATCACATTTGTCAGCGCGTCAGGAGTCAGAGGATTTCTAGATGTTCTTGATGCAGAGAAAAAAAACTGCGGTGTGGCTCATATGTTGAATGATATAGATTCATGTGGGGATCATACGGACAATACAGACGGCAGTTTTAAAATACATGATATAATGACGAATATCCGCATAGCGGCACTTGGAAATGTGACCGAGAAGGCTTTGGAGAAGGCTGGTTATCATGCGGATATAGTTCCGGAGGTTGGTGATATCGATCACCTTATATCAGCCATCGGTGATTATTATTTTAGAGAAAAGAGGCAGTAACATGATAAGACTCAGAAGACTTCGCGGCAGCGAGGCCATCAGAAATATGGTTAGAGAGAACAGGGTTAACAAGGAGGATCTTGTATATCCGATGTTTGTGGCGGAGGGCACAGGAATCAAGAATCCTGTTGATTCCATGCCAGGCATATATCAGTATTCACTCGACACATTTGAGGAGGAGCTTCGCAGAGTGGCGGACGCCGGAATCAGCGCGGTTCTCCTGTTCGGCATACCGGCTCACAAGGATGAGGTGGGTAGCAGCGCGTACGACGACCAGGGAATCATGCAGAAGGCGGTCAGGAGGATAAAAGAGCTGTATCCGGACATGATAGTAATAGCGGACATTTGTCTGTGTGAGTACACATCACACGGCCACTGCGGAATTATCCATGACGGCAAGATACTCAACGATGAGACTCTTCCATATCTGGGCAAGATGGCTGTATCACTTGCAAAGGCTGGCGCAGACATGGTGGCTCCGTCGGATATGATGGATGGACACACCGCATACATCAGAAAGGCACTTGACGACAACGGGCTGACGGATGTACTGATCATGGGTTACAGTGCGAAATTTGCATCCGGTTACTATGCACCATTTCGCGATGCGGCACATTCTGCACCACAGTTTGGAGACAGAAGGACATACCAGATGGATCCCGCAAATGGCAGGGAGGCTCTGAGAGAGTGCGAGGCGGATATCGCCGAGGGAGCAGACATAATCATGGTCAAGCCGGCACTTGCTTATCTGGATGTAGTCAAGGATGTGAGAAACCACACGGACTATCCGATAGCGGTGTACAATGTCAGCGGCGAATACTCCATGGTCAAGGCAGCTGCGGCAAATGGCTGGATAGACGAGAAGAGAATAGTCATGGAGAACATGACAGCCATGAAACGTGCCGGAGCAGGGATCATCATAACCTATCACGCTATAGACGTGGCACACTGGCTTGAGTCGGAATCAATATGACGGAGTCATATTTCGGAATGATTCCGACGATCTGCCCCACTCGACGGAGGAGAGAGGGGCGTTTCCAAAGAGTCGGAATCAAAAAAAGTCACACAGGACGATAAATTATAGAAAGAAGAATGGCAATGACAAATTCACAGGATCTATTTGAGAAATCACAGAAGGTAATTCCGGGCGGCGTCAATTCACCGGTCAGGGCATTTGGCTCGGTGGGACGGACACCTGTATTTATGAAGAAAGCAAAAGGTTCACATATATTTGACGAGGATGGCAACTCCTATGTGGATTATGTCTGCTCCTGGGGACCGGGAATCCTTGGGCATGCCGATGACAGAGTCATAGATGCGGTGAAGGCTGCTTGTGATGACGGACTTACATTTGGCGCACCGACAAGGAAAGAGCTCGAGATCGCAGAGCTGATAAATGAGCTTATGCCTTCAATGGAGCTGACCCGAATGGTCAACTCGGGAACAGAGGCAGTGATGAGTGCGCTCAGAGTGGCGAGAGGATTTACAGGCAGAGACAAGATTGTAAAGTTCCGCGGCTGCTATCACGGACACAGTGATGGACTTCTGGTCAAGGCAGGCTCGGCGGCACTCACACAGTCAGTTCCGGACAGCCTGGGAGTTCCAAAGTCGTATACACAGCATACACTCATAGCAGAGTATAACAACGAGGACAGCGTAAAGAAGTTATTTGAGGCGGAGGGCAAAGACATTGCCGCAATCGTGGTCGAGCCGGTTGCCGCAAATATGGGAGTTGTCCCACCGCATGATGGATTCCTTCAGTTCCTCAGGGACATAACAAATGAGTACGGCGCACTTCTTATATTTGATGAGGTCATCACAGGTTTCAGACTCAGCCTTGGCGGTGCCCAGGAATACTTCGGGGTAAAGCCTGATCTCACAACACTTGGCAAGATAGTCGGAGGCGGAATGCCGGTGGGAGCATACGGCGGACGCCGCGATGTCATGAGCATGGTGGCACCACTTGGCGGAGTATACCAGGCGGGAACTCTGTCGGGCAATCCGATAGCCATGACAGCCGGACTCACAACGCTCCGCATACTCCAGAAGGAAAAGGATACAATATATCCGGCGATAGAAAAGAGCACAAGGCAGATAGCCGACACAGTCAGAAGCACATTTGGCGACACAGTCCATGTCAACCAGATAGGCTCACTGATGAGCGTATTCTTCACAGATCAGGAAGTAGTGGATATGGACACGTCAATATCCAGCGACACCGCAAGGTATGCAAAGTATTTCTCATACATGCTGGACAACGGAATCTACCTTGCACCATCACAGTTCGAGGCAATGTTCGTGTCCTACGCACACAGCAAGGAAGACGTATCCAAAACCTGTGAGCTGATAAAGAAATACAAAGAGAACTAGAGAGACTTAGTAGGTCAGAAGATGTCTCATTAAAAAGGAATTTATATTCCTATATTGTAGAAATAATTAGATAAGTATTAAAAGAGTGGTTTGGAAATAACATAATAAAACTAACGGTTATCGAAGAGTAAGCTGACAGAGTCGTGCGTAGCCTTGGAGCATCACATAAACATGACAGCGACCTTCTTCGACAAGGAGGAACTATGAGAGATTTGGTTATTGTGGGCAGCGGCCCTGCGGGTCTGTCCGCCGCAGTCTACGCCAAGAGGGCGATGATGGACGTGGTGGTACTGGAGAAGGAGGCATTCTCCGGTGGGCAGATCGTGAATACAGAGCAGGTTGACAACTACCTTGGACTGCCGGGCATAAGCGGCTTTGACATGGGTATGAAGTTCAAAGAACACGCAGATACATTGGGCGTAGAGTTTGATGACAGAGGGGTGACAGCCATCGAGGATTACGGTGATCACAAAAAGGTCAGCCTGGAGGATGGCAGCAGCATAGAGACAAAGGCGGTTCTGATAGCCACGGGTGCAAAGCACAGAAAGCTTGGCGTTCCCGGTGAGGAGGAATTCACAGGGGCAGGAGTTTCTTACTGTGCCACATGTGATGGAGCGTTCTTTAGGAACAAAGAAGTCGCAGTTGTGGGCGGAGGCAATATAGCTCTTGAGGATGCCCTGTATCTGTCAAAGATGTGCAGCAAGGTATATCTGATCCACAGAAGAGATGAGTTCAGAGGCGAGAAAATACTCGGAGCGCAGGTGCTTGAGACTGAGAATATAGAATTCCACCCATTTGCGCAGGTGACAGAGATAGGCGGAACGCCGGGCAAGCTGGAACTCAAGGTCGCTGTTAAGACACCGACAGCATCGGATGGACAGGACAATTGCGATTTCACACTTCCGGTAGCCGGTGTATTCATTGCCATAGGAACAAGCCCTATCACAGACTTCCTCGGTGACGTTGTGGAGCTTGATGACGCTGGTTATGTTGCAGCGGGCGAGACCGGACAGACCAGCACACCGGGAATATTTGCCGCGGGAGATGTGAGGACCAAGGCAGTGCGCCAGGTGGCGACAGCAGTTGGAGATGGTGCAGCAGTTATCCATTATGTTGAGGAATACCTGAACGGATTAAAAAAGAAGGTATAACTTGAGTATCTGATCAGCAACATATGGTAGGCAGCATAGAAACATAATCATAAAAATCAAGTGAATTAAACGGAAAATAATTGGCACGGAGATAAGGTAAGAACATCTATGATATAACTGCTTTTTCTCCCTGCCAAAAAAAATAAAACTAATTCATAGTAATTCTATAGGCAAAATATAACAATGAACAGGAGGCAGAAAAATGTTAATATCATCAAAGGGACAATATGCATTGAGACTCATGGTAGATATATCGATAAACAGTGGCAGCACGGTTACTGTCAAAGCCGTAGCCAGAAGATGTGGATTGTCTGACAAGTATCTTGAGCAGGTTACATCTTCTCTGCTAAAAGCAGGATATTTAAGAAGCGTGAGAGGTCCGAGGGGCGGTTACCGTCTGAACATGCCAGCGGAGGAGATCACGGTTGGAATGGTGCTAAGGGCGATAGAGGGCAGGATATCACCGATAGATAACAGAGTTGATGAGGACGGCGATACCAACATGGTCATGAACGATGTCATCGGAGAGGTGTGGGATGCCCTTGAGACAGCCATCAACAATGTCATTGATAACAAAACCATCGCCGATCTTACCCGGGAGTACAGTGACCGGATCGGATACATGTATTCGATATAAATCGGGACGGAGGGGCCAGATGTCAATAAGATTTCAGTTGAAAAAAAACTTATTTTGTATATAGTTGTAGTGGGATATATATCATATTAGGAGAATAAGAGATGTTAACACAGTTTTCGAGAACAGAGCTGCTATTTGGCAAGGAAGCCATGGACAAGCTGGCAGGCTCTAAGGTAGCGGTATTTGGAATAGGCGGAGTTGGCGGTTATGTATGCGAGGCGCTGGTCAGAAGCGGTGTCGGAGCATTTGACCTGATAGATGACGACAAGGTGTGTCTGACAAATCTCAACAGACAGATCATAGCGACAAGGAGCACAGTTGGAAAGTATAAGACCGATGTTATGAGGGACAGGATGCTTGACATCAATCCAAATGTGGAGGTTGAGGTACACAAATGTTTCTTCCTTCCGGAAAATGCGGATGACTTCCCTTGGGACAGCTACGACTACGTAGTCGATGCGGTGGACACCGTGACAGCCAAGATTGCTCTTGTCATGAAGTGCAAGGAGAAGAATATCCCGATCATCAGCAGCATGGGTGCGGGAAACAAGCTTGACGGAAGCCAGTTCAAGGTTGCAGATATATACAAGACAAAGGTGTGTCCGCTTGCGAAGGTCATGAGAAGAGAGCTGAAGAAGAGGGGCGTCAAGAAACTCAAGGTCGTATACTCGGAAGAGATTCCGACAAGGCCGATCGAAGATATGGCGATAAGCTGCAGAAACAACTGCATTTGTCCTCCGGGTGCAGAACACAAATGTACAGAGCGCAGAGACATCCCGGGCAGCGTGGCATTTGTGCCATCAGTCGCAGGGCTTATAATAGCCGGTGAGGTGGCAAAGGATCTCATCAGGAGGTAATAAAAAAGGACGCTGAGAAATCAGCGCCTTCTCCATAAAAATACCAGAGTTCCAAGCAGAACCGCACCACCATAGATGAATGGTGCATTTTTGTCACTGTTCATAGTTCTTTCCGTATAAGATACGGATGGATTATTCGGGTTGTAATATATTGCGATGGACGACATGGAGTTGTAATTTGTTATACCGCGGACGGAAAGAAAACCATTGTGCAATACTCCGGACTGGTCGCGGTATTCATAGTTGATATGGGTTCTTTTACTGAATCTTCTGACAGATGTGATATCGGCGGATGTTCTGGTATAGTCCCGCTCGATACGGCATGCCTTACCCCGTATGGAAAGGCCGATGACCACAGCTATGATGAATGATGCTATTGGAATAATGTAAGTCGTATAAGGTAATAGTCTGAAAAAAATACTGATAGAATCCCCCGATGTTAAAATCATAATGTACCCCCTGAAATTGTTGTTTCCCCAAAATATCAGACATGAGATCCCTATTTACATGCCGGACTTGTATGTGTAGATTATAATATAAAGAAGACTGGTTGAGAATCCCTTAATTTAAGAGGATAAGTCTGTTAATATAGCAAATTTCAGGTAATAAATATATTACTGTTTGCACTGCCACTCATGGTGGTCATAAGCTCAGTCATATTCGCATTTGCCAGAAGTGATAACATGGTGATAATAGGCCAATAATATAATAGAGAATATACAAAAGGAAGATGAACGAGATGGATAAGAAAGAAGAAAAGAAAATCATAAGACAGGAGTTTCTGACAGGTGAGAGAGCTCTTTTCATGGGAAAAAATCTCGATATATATGATACGATATTTGACGATGGCGAGTCTCCGCTTAAGGAGAGCCGCGGCATAAATCTGTACGGCAGCATGTTCAAATGGAAGTATCCGCTGTGGTACAGCAAGAACATTGTTGCGGAGGATTGCCACTGGTTTGAGATGGCGAGAGCCGGAGTCTGGTACACTGATAATATCGCGGTGAGGCGGGCACTCATCCAGGCACCAAAGAACTTCCGCAGATGTAAAGGCCTGGAGCTTACGGATGTGACATTCACCCATGCTGAGGAGACCCTTTGGAGCTGCGATGACGTGACAATGAACCACGTGACAGCAAAGGGCGACTATTTTGCCATGAACAGCAATAATATGAAGATAGACGACCTGAAGCTTGACGGCAACTATTCATTTGACGGATGCAGGAATGTGGAGATAAGAAACTCCAATCTGCTTTCAAAGGATGCATTCTGGAATACCGAGAACGTGACCGTATATGATTCATTCATATCGGGCGAGTATCTTGGCTGGAACGCAAAGAACCTCACCCTGGTGAACTGCACCATCGAGAGCCTTCAGGGCATGTGCTACATCGACAACCTTGTGATGAAGAACTGCAAGCTCATCAACACAACACTTGCATTTGAATATTCAACAGTAGATGCCGACATCTGCAGCAAGATAGACAGTGTCATGAATCCGACGTCAGGGACCATCAAAGCCCAGCACATCGACAACCTGATAATAGAAAAAGACAAAGTAGATCCGTCAAAGACAAAAATAATAGTACAGGACTAAACGGGTTTAGGTTTTTTCAGGTGAAAATAAGCATACGCAGATAAAATCTGATGATATACTAGTGATTATGATGTTGCATAATATAGGATAAATTAAAGCACAGAGATTCACGGCAAAACATCAGCCCTACGTGTGACAACATATGATAATATAAATAAGAGAAATATAATAATTTTTACGTAGAATGATGATAAATACATGGTGGCATATCATAACGTAAATGAGATTCCGCGGCTGCTGTGGTGATACGAGTTGGCACATATAGAGTGCTCAATCGGTAGTGAAGTCGACTGAGCCTTGCTGCTTCTTGCCGGAGCGGCGCAAGCAATGCCCTTATCGCTTGCAGAGCGCAGTGCAGATAGAAGCAAAGCAAGGCGAGGGAAGACGAACGTGATGGAGCACTCTATATGTGCCAGCCGTTTGCCACAGCAGCCGCGGAATCTCTCCATGAAGTGGAGGGACAAACATGAAGTTTGATTTTGACAAGGTTATAGACAGACGCGGCACAGGCTCCCTGAAGTGGGACGTGCCGGAAAACGAACTGCCAATGTGGGTGGCAGATATGGATTTCCAGACGGCTCCGTGCATCAGGGAGGCACTGGCAGCCCGGGTTGAGCACGGAATATTCGGATATTCTATCATCCCGGACGAGTGGGCAGATGCCTACGTGAACTGGTGGGGCAACAGACACGGATTTGCGATAGATAGGGATTGGCTGGTGTTCTGCTCCGGAGTCATCCCAGCCATATCAACGGCGGTGAGAAAGCTCACCACACCCGCAGAGAATGTTGTAGTGCAGACCCCTGTCTACAATATTTTCTTTAATTCTATATACAACAATGGGCGAAATATATTGGAAAGTCCTCTGAAATACGACGGCGATGGATATGCCATGGACTTTGAGGATCTTGAGGCAAAGCTTGCAGATCCACAGACCAGCCTCATGATACTCTGCAATCCACAGAATCCTGCGGGGAAGATCTGGGATAAGGAGACACTTGCCCATGTGGGAGAGCTATGCGCAAAGTATGGTGTGACGGTCATCTCGGATGAGATACACTGCGATCTCACCGATCCTGGAAAGGAGTATGTGCCATTTGCTACGGCATCTGACACATGCAGGGATATAAGTGTGACCTGTATTGCGCCGACAAAGACCTTCAACATAGCTGGAATACAGACCGCAGCAATTGTGGTTCCGGATAAATTCCTGAGACACAAGATGTGGAGAGGACTGAACACAGACGAGGTAGCCGAGCCAAATGCATTTGCGGTGGATGCGGCGATAGCAGCATTTACACAAGGCGGCGAGTGGCTGGACAGTCTCAGACAGTATCTTTATGAGAACAAGCAGTATGTCAGGAAGTTTATAGATGAAAAAGTGCCGGGTATAAAGGTCGTGTATTCGGAGGCCACATATCTGCTCTGGCTTGACTGCAGCGGAATCTGCGGCGCTGCCGGCGAAGATGGCAATGCCAAGACTCTGTCGAAATTCATCAGGAAGAACACAGGGCTCTATATGTCGCCGGGACTTTCGTACGGCAAGAACGGAAAAGCATTTATCAGACTTAACATTGCATGTCCAAGGTCGATCGTGGAAGAGGGCATGAAAAGACTTGCCGAGGGAACCACGGCATTCAGAAAAATGAACGCAGAGACGGTAAACATAGACAATGTGGCTAAAAAAGGAGATATAGATGAGTAGCAGTGAAAACTTGCTGAAGGACATGATATCTGGAAAGTCGATGACCGCATCCCAGCAGATAGGACTTACGGTCAGGCTCAGCATCCCGGCGATCCTTGCCCAGATCTCGTCCATTGTCATGCAGTACATCGATGCATCCATGGTGGGGCGTCTTGGTGCAAATGCATCGGGAGCCATCGGACTTGTTTCGTCCACGACATGGCTGTTTGGCGGGCTATGCATTGCGGTGACTACAGGATTTACTGTGCAGATAGCCCAGGCTGTGGGGGCCGGTGAGGATAAATCTGCCAAAAATATCATGAAGCAGGGACTTATAATAGCCCTGTGCATAAGCGTCCTGCTCGCACTCATTGCAGCACTCATAAGCATGCCGCTTCCGGGATGGCTCGGCGGTGAAGCTGCGATACAGAAGATGGCAAGCCAGTATTTCCTCGTATACATGCTGGGGCTTCCCGCTCTGCAGATGAACAGCATAGCGGGTGGTATGCACCAGAGTTCCGGAAATATGCGCCTTCCGGGCATATTGAATGTCATGTGCTGTGTGATGGATGTGATTTTTAATTTGTTCTTTATATTTCCGACAAGAATTGTAAATTTAAGTATTCCGTTTTTATCCAGCGTAAGGCTGGCTGGTTCTCAGATGGCTGGAACGGTTCAGGCAGAAGCCTTTGGTTCCCATTTGTCAACGCTTGTGCAGTCTGAAACCTCGATGAATGGACTGACATTTACCATGCCGGGACTTGGACTTGGCGTTGCAGGTGCGGCGCTCGGAACCATCACGGCTGAGGCGGTCACCTGTGCCATCATGGTCACTGCACTTCTGTGGAAGAACAGGACACTTCACTTAAGAAAGGGTGAGCACTTGAGATTTCACAGGTATACCCTTGCCAGGGCGGTAAAGATAGGAGCACCTGTGGGACTTGAGCAGATGGTCATGTGCTCAGCGTATGTCATGTCCACAAAGATCGTGTCACCGCTCGGAACGATAGCCATCGCAGCCAACTCATTTGCGGTTACTGCGGAGAGCTTCTGCTACATGCCGGGATACGGAGTGCAGGCGGCAGCAACTACACTTGTGGGACAATGCGTGGGAGCCGGACAAAAACAGTTGTCCAGAAGGATGGCATGGATTACAATGGGGTTAGGTGTGTCGGTCATGACCATTGGCGGAGTTCTCATGTACATAGCAGCTCCGGCCATGATAGGTGTACTGACCCCGAACGAAGAGATAAGAAATCTAGGTGCGGCAGTGCTGAGGATAGAGGCATTTGCTGAACCATTTTACGCCGCATCCATAGTTGCATCGGGAGCACTCAGGGGAGCCGGGGACACTCTGGTTCCAAGCTGCATGAACTTTGCAAGTATGTGGTGTGTGCGGATACCGCTTGCAGCCATACTTGCACCGAGGGTGGGGCTCTATGGTGTATGGATCGCCATGTGCGTGGAGCTCTGTTTCAGAGGAATACTGTTCACCACAAGGCTTAAACGGGAAAGATGGATGCGGGTGTTTGAAGAAAAATAAAATATGATGTTTTATAATTGCAAGGTATGATTAAACTTGCAATAAAGCATCATTATATTAGGGAGGAAAACATGCCAGTATTTGATTTCAGTGGAAGCGACAATAAGAATAAGAACATAGTTACATACGAGACATTCCGGTCGTCGGAGTCTGCAGCGACAGCGGAGAAGCCGATCATGATCCTTGAGAACACGACCAGGAAGTGGGCTCACCACTCCAGCGGAAAGTTCACCAATCCGATCAAGAGAACAGCATTTGAATTTGACGAGGTGGACGGAGTTCAGTCCGCCGACATAATGAAGATAGATGCGAGATTTGTAAGCCTTCTCAAATGGCTCGGCGAGAATCACATCAACGTCCGTCTGTCGGGAGAGAACAGACCGGAGGGCTACGCAGTGTACAAGATAAGGGAGACTGAGTTTGGCGGCGGATCAAAGCTCTCGGCAAATGATGGATTCCTGCAGTTTATGATAGAGAGACTTCTTGCCAGCGATGCCCCTTCGGAGGAAGAGAAATCCGAGGAGGAAGAAGAGGAAGAGGCACTGGGCGATGACATGAAGCTCACGAGCATGCAGAGCATCATTGACTTCATGCACTGCGCCGGAAGAACACTTCCTGACAATATAAGGCTGTGGGCCAGAAGAAATCTTGCGGTTGCGAGATCCAGCGAGGTATCACCGGAGGAGAGACGCCACGCCCAGAGAGCACTTTCCATGGCGATGAACATCAGATGGAAGAGCAATTACTTTGAGGCGATAGATCCGGAAGAGGCCAGAAGGATACTGGACGAGGAACTCTACGGAATGGAGAAGGTAAAGCAGAGGATCATCGAGACAATCATCCAGATCAACCGTACACATACACTTCCTGCATACGGACTTCTGCTCTGCGGACCTGCCGGAACAGGAAAGTCACAGATAGCCTATGCGGTTGCGAGAATACTCAGACTTCCATGGACGACCCTTGACATGAGTTCCATCAACGATCCGGAGCAGCTTACAGGAAGTTCAAGAGTATATTCCAATGCCAAGCCGGGAATCATCATGGAGGCATTTTCACAGGCTGGAGAATCTAACCTCGTATTCATCATCAATGAGCTGGACAAGGCAAATTCCGGCAAGGGCAACGGCAATCCTGCCGATGTACTGCTGACACTCCTGGATAACCTGGGATTTACCGACAACTACATGGAGTGCATGATCCCGACAAATGGCGTGTATCCTATAGCGACGGCAAATGACAAGGAGAACATCAGCAAGCCGATCATGTCGAGATTTGCTGTTATAGACATACCGGATTACACCCCGGATGAGAAGAAGGAGATATTCAACAAATTTGTTCTGCCGAAGGTGCTCAAGCGCATTGGACTTGAAGGGAGCGAGTGCATCATCCTTCCAGACGGCGTGGATGCTGTCATCAAGAAGTGCGATGGCGTGACTGGAATCAGAGATATAGAGCAGGCTGCAGAGCACATAGTTGCACATGCGCTTTACCAGATTGAAGTAAATCACGTTCAGAGCGTGACATTTGACGGAGCTATGATAGAGGAGCTTTTGAGCTGATTATCGTCATATTACACAATTTACATTACGGAAAGTATTATGGTATACTCTTCTTATGAAACAAGTTTCATGGACTACAGTCTGAAATTCATAAGGAGAGTATATTTATATATGGCAAGTATAAGAGACGTTGCGAAGGAGGCGGGGGTCGCCATCTGCACGGTGTCGAGACTTATCAACGGCACGGCAAATGTTGAACCTGAGACTCAGAAGAAGATAGAAGATGCGATGAAGAAACTGGATTATGTTCCAAATGAGCTTGCGCGAGGCATGTTCAAGGGCAGATCAAACTCCATTGCGATGTTGGTTCCAAATATCCAGCACCCATGGTTCTCATCACTGGCATCGGAGATAGAAAAGATACTTTATGAGAAGAAATACAAGTTTATGCTGTTTTCAACATCCGATGACAAGCAGAGGGAGAAGGAGTGTTTCAAGCTGTTAAAGTCCAACATCGTGGATGGGATCATATGCGGAACGTCGGCATGTACGGCGAAGGAATACCAGAAGATAGATAAGCCGATGGTCATGCTGGATTATAAGGTTGGCAGCAAATTTCCTGTCGTAGTGTCGGATCACAAGATGGGCGGACAGCTTGCTGCCCAGGAATTTATAAACAGTGGATGCAAATATGTCATCCACATATCAGGAATCAAGGTAGATAAGAATATCATGTCATTTGAGTGCCATGAGGAACTAGATAGAGTCCTTGCCGAGAATGGGATAAAATCCAGACGAGTTCCAATACAGTGGAACGACTTTGATTTTCATGGATATTTTGAGATGGCAAAATGCATACTGGAGGAGTATCCTGACGTGGATGGGATATTTGCCGCAGACATGCCAGCGATAGCATTCCTTAAGGCGGCACTTGCCATAGGCAAAAAGATTCCTGATGACCTGGCGATCGTGGCATACGACGGAACGTACATAACCAACGCCAGCACGACAAGGCTCACATCGATACATCAGCCGTACAAGGAGATCGCCCAGGAGGCAGTACGCCAGCTTATGGAGATGATCGACGGACCGGAGGAGGAAGATGATGCCGAAGGACAGGTTGAAAGTGCAACCGCAGATCAGATCGACAGCGCAAAAGAGAGAAACACACATATAGACGGAAATCTTATACTACTTCCGGTGAGCGTAGAAAAAGGCGATACAACTTTATAGTATGATTACGAAAAGAAGTTCATGAAGAGAAAATGAGGTGCCACTCAAAAATCATGAACTTCTTTTTTGTGTGGGTACAAAACATAAAAAACTTACTAAGAGCACAAAATACAAAAATCTATAAATCCCCTATTGACGAAACATGTTTCATATGATAATCTTAATGCAAATGAAACATGTTTCATTTAAGCGCTTATGAAATGTGTTTTATCGGAACAATATGAATGATAGCGAGAATTAACAAGAGGGAAAATTCAAAGCAAGAAAAGGAGAAAAGGTTATGAGAGCAAAGAAATTAGTAGCATGTGCACTTTCAGCAGCTATGATGCTGGGACTTGCATCCATGACAGGATGTGGTTCAGCAAAGAAGGATTACGATCTGTATATTTACAACACAAAGTCCGAGATCGCAGACAGTATCCAGGATCTGTGCAAGGATTATGAGACAGAGACAGGAGTTAAGGTTAAGGTTTACACATGTGGTACACAGGAGACCATGGAGACACTCAGATCTGAGATGAATTCCAAGAACTATCCTACACTGTACGCGATAAATCAGGCACAGTTCACAGAGTGGAACGAGGGCGGATTTGTACTTCCATCAACATCAGTAAAGAATGAGGAGTTAAAGTCAATCTACGATTCAATTCCAGAGAGCATGCAGCTCGCAGATGAGAGCGGAGCAAGCTGCGGAATCCCTTACAACGTAGAGGGTTACGGACTTATCGCAGATACGCAGATGATATGTGATGTATTTGGACTTGACAGCGCAGACGCATTTGTCGCTGATTACAGAAGTGCCGATTATGAAGAGTTCACAGGCATGATCAAGGCAATCGATGATTACATAAACGGCAAGGGTGGTGAGAAGGTTACACTTTCAGGCAATGCATACACCACGGCAAAGGACAAGACAGCCACAACAGAGAACATGAACGGAGTATTTGCAATCGCAGGCGCAGAGAAGTGGACATATGCAAACCACTATACAAACTACGCACTGAATGCAGTATTCCCTAACTACAATGCAACGGCAGCAGCTACAAAGGAAGATGTTGATAAGCTTGAGGAGCCACTTGTAAAGATGGTTCAGGAGCTTGACATGCTTTCAAGCTACACAGCAGGACCAAGCGGCAAGGTAGAGCGTGGATCAGAGTACATCAACTCAACAGTGACAGGATATGATCAGGCAGTTCAGACATTTGCCGAGGGTAAGGCAATGTTCATCAAGCAGGGTAACTGGGTATACGGAACCATCGCAGGTGTGGATGCAGACAAGGCATCAAGACTTACGATGCTCCCAATGAAGGTCAACCTTGAGCAGAGTGACATCTCAGCTGAGGGCGTTACAGTTGACAAGATGAACAGCTCAATCCCTGAGTTCGTTTCACAGTATTACGTTATCAACAAGAAGGATTCAGAAGAGGAGCAGAAGGCCGCTGAGGACTTCCTTGTATGGCTCTACACATCAGATACAGGAAAAGATTACATCACAAACAAATTCGCATTTGTCCCATTCAACGCAGACGAGAGCGAGAAGCTTGAGAATCCGCTCAGCAATTCACTTGTATACTATATGAGCAATGACCTTGTGATGGGCAATGACTTCGATGCTTTCCCTGAGTCATGGGGACTCAACACCATCGGTGCAACTATTCAGGAGCAGTTGTTTACAAATCCTGATCAGTGGGATGAGAACACTATAAGAACAGGTGTGGAAGATGCACTGACAAAGTGGAAGGACAGCATCAAAGAGTAATCGGTGCTAAATGGGATGTGTCAGGTTTTCTATGAAAACCTGACATGTAGCGCCAGCCATTTGCCGAAGGCAAATTTTGTATGGCTGGTGTTCAATGTAGGAAAGGAAAAACTATGAAAAGATTTTACAAGAGAAAATTCTGGTTTATGGTTCTGCCTTCTATAGTGTTGTTTCTGCTGGTTATCATAGTTCCTTTTATAGAGGGTGTGATCTACTCCTTCACCGAGTGGAGAGGTTCCTACTTCGTAGGTGGGGAGCACTGGTGGAATGCACTGGTGGGACTTAAGAATTATACAAGCATATTCAAGTCGAAGGATTTCCTTCAGTCACTTGGATACACGGCCATATATGCTGTACTCGCAGTAATAGCACAGAATGTTGTCAGTCTTCTTCTGGCACTCATGATCAAGAAGCTTACCAAGGGCAAGGGACTTTTCAGAACGGTATTGTTCCTTCCATATGTACTTGGAATGCTCGCCATGGGTTATGTATGGCGTTTCATATTTGAAAATGTATTTTCACAGACGCTGTTCGGAACAGACGGTGTGGTACACGTAGAGGTGCTCAACAACATGCTTCAGAATCAGTGGAAAGCACTTCTGGCATATGCGATCGTTGGTGTATGGCAGGTTGCAGGTTATTACCTGATAATCTACCTCAACGGACTCAACAATATTTCAGAGGATATTTATGAGGCTGCCAGAATAGATGGGGCTACGGGCTGGACAAGCTTCAGGAAGATCACACTTCCGCTTCTCATGCCTTCATTTACGATAGTGCTCTTCATGTCACTGGCAAACAGCTTCAAGATGCTTGACCTCAATGTTTCACTGACAGAGGGCAATTTCGGAACGACCATGATATCCTACATGATACTGAAAACAGTAAGAGAGAGCTCTCCTCCGGCATACGGAGAGGCGCAGGCACAGGCAGTTATATTCTTCGTTATCATTGCAGTTATATCTATAGCTCAGGTAATGATCACTAAGAGAAAGGAGATTGAATCATAATGGGAGTAAAAGGCAAGATCAAAAGAGCACTCATAGTGGTTATACTCGCTGTATTGGCAATCGTGACCATATTCCCGATATGGTTCCTGATCGTCAACTCATTCAAGGGACAGCAGGAGATAGTAGCATCTCCAATAGCTCTCCCGAAATCATGGAATCTGGACTATCTGAAGAATGCAGCTGAGCAGATAAATCTCGGCAGCAGCCTGCTTCAGACAGTACTCATAACAGTTGCGGCAGTGGCACTTATCGTGGTCATATCTTCATTTGCCGCATGGGCAATTGCCAGGACAGATTCCAAGGTGGCAAATATACTCTTCATAGCATACACAGCAGCCATGCTCATACCTTTCCAGTCAGTTATGTACCCGTTGGTATCGCTGATGGACAAGCTGGGACTCAAGAACACACCGGGTCTGATCCTCATGTACGGAGGATTTGGAATCAGTATGTCGGTTCTGCTGTACAGAGGATTCATCAAGAGCATCCCGTTGTCACTTGAGGAGGCAGCCATGCTCGATGGAGCAAATATATTCCAGATATACAGATATGTGGTCATGCCGCTCTTAAAGCCGACGACCATGACAGTTGTCATCACAAATGCAGTGTGGATATGGAACGATTACCTTCTTCCATTCCTCGTAATAGGAAATAACGACAAAAAGACGCTCACGCTGAGCTTATATTATGCAAAGAGTCTGTCAGGACAGTACGGAAATCCATGGGAGCTCATCTTCCCTGCAGTACTTCTCTGTATCATCCCTATTGTGATCATATTCATCATTCTTCAGAAGAATATCATCGAGGGAATTTCAGCCGGAGCTGTGAAAGGATAAACATAAAATATGGACAAAAAATGGTGGAAAGAGGCGGTATTTTACCAGATATACCCTAGAAGCTTCTATGATAGCAACGGAGACGGCATAGGAGATCTGAAGGGGATAACCGAGAAATTGCCGTACCTCAAAGAACTTGGCGTGACCGCTGTGTGGATATGTCCATTCTTCAAGTCGCCTATGAAGGACAACGGATATGACATATCGGATTACTACGATGTGAATCCTGAGTTTGGAACCATAGAGGATGCGGATGAACTTATAAGATGTGCAAATGAAAATGGCATCAAGATCATCATGGACATGGTCATCAATCACACATCAGACCAGCACAGATGGTTCCAGGAGGCGTGCCGGGACAGACACAGCAAATACAGAAATTACTATATATTTAAGAACAACATAGATGGACTTGCAGATCTCAGATCTAATTTCGGTGGAAGCACATGGACACAGATTGAGGATGGCAGCTGGTATTTCCATTCATTTGCGAAGGAGCAGCCGGATCTCAACTGGGAATGTGAGGAGATGAGACAGGAGCTCTACGACATGATGAACTGGTGGCTCGACAAGGGAGTTGCCGGATTCCGAATGGATGCCATCACATTTATCAAGAAAGACCTCTCATTCCCGCCTATGCCGTCAGACGGCGAGGACGGCAGATGCGATGTTGGCAAGTGCTGCCTCAACAGGCCGGGAATAGATGAGTTCCTTCACGAGTTAAAGCTTAACACATATGGCAGAGGAGACTTTGTGACTGTCGCAGAGACTCCTGGAGTTCCAAGTAAGGATTTGGACAAATACATTGGAAGAGATGGACATTTCTCCATGATATTTGACTTCAGCTACACAGACATAGATATCAATCCGGGCGATCTCTGGCTGCACCAGAGAGACTGGACGATAGAGGAGTTCAAGGACAAGCTGTTCACCAATCAGAGACTCGTGAAAAAGATTGGATGGGCGGCGAATTACCTGGAAAACCACGATCAGCCTAGAAGTATAGGCAAATACTTCCCAGCCGGTGATATACCTGAATACAGGACACAGATGGCAAAGGCGCTGGGCGCGTTGTTCTTCTTCCTGAAGGGCACGCCATTTGTATATCAGGGACAGGAGCTTGGAATGATCAACACTCATTTTGACAATATAGATGAGCTCGACGATATCAATTCCAAGGGACAGTATGCGAGATGCCTTGAAGCCGGATACAGTGAGACTGAGGCGATGGAATCCGTAAATATAAGGAGTCGTGATCAGTCAAGACTTCCAATGCAGTGGAACAGCGAAAAAAACTTTGGATTTTCAGCGCATGAGCCATGGCTGGCATGCAACAATCAGTGTGACCTCCAGACGGTGGAGCTTGAGAGCGTTGATAAGAATTCTGTGCTTAACTTTTATAAGGCGATGATACAGCTCAGAAATCACTCAGAGTACACACAGACTCTCATCTACGGAGACCTGGAGGATGTGGAGACGGATAATGCAGGAATCATAGTGTACAGGCGCAAGCCGGTTCAGATTGAGTGTGCATGTGGAACTGGAGCAAATGCAGAAAGCACAGACAGAACGGTATATGTTGTTGTCAACATGACCGGTGAGGATGTGGGCTATGCAATTCCTGAGACTGCGGATGTGCTTATGGGTAATTATGCGGATTATGATGGTACGCTCAGACCTTATGAGACTGTGGTGTACGCGGTGTAGGCCGGAGCTGGCAGAAAAAGCCTGAATATTGGTGGAGACTGATTGAAAATTACAGTTGGTCTGGTATCAGTATTCAGGCTTTTTTCGTTGTCTGTATACTTTTGGGATACTTTGCTCAAATCTATAGACAAAGTGAATGGATCATTAAATGCAAGATATGTCTTAATGTTCAAAGCGTATTCACAGTTCAGAATAATCACCCAACTTAACCATCAGCAGTACCATATTTGGTCAACTTTTTTCCATATAAAATATAATACCCAGATATTAAAATAGCTGTATAAAAAGCAGTCAGACATGAGATTTAAGAGCAGAGGGTGCGCAGTGTACAGGCGTAACGGAGGTTGTCTGCTCAGACAAATAAATGGAGAAAAGGAGATACACTTATGGGTATTATATTTCACGAAGAGACACAGACATTTCACCTTACAAATGGTGAGATAAGCTACATCATGACGGTGCTCCCGAACGGACATCTGGGAAATCTGTACTATGGTAAGGCGATAAGGGACAGAGAGGATTTCTCACATCTGTTGGAGCTCGTCCAGAGACCTATGTTCCAGTATGTATATGACGATGACAGACTGTTCTCACTTGAGTCAGTGAAGCAGGAGCTTCCTGTGTACGGAACCACAGACTACAGAGCACCGATGGTTGAAGTCCTTCAGTCAAATGGCAGCAGGATATCAGATTTTGTATATGTATCACATGAGGTAAATGCGGACAAGCCAAAGCTTGAGGCACTGCCGGCAACATACACAGAGAATGATGACGAGGCAGAGACATTGATCGTCACATTGAAGGATTCACTCACAGGCATAAAGGCGAGAATGCTTTATACAATATGGAGCGACAGACCAGTCATAGCAAAGAGCGTAGAGTATGTAAATGAAGGCACAGAGGCGGTACATCTCACCACTGCTTACAGCATGTGCCTGGATCTCCCTGATCCTGATTACCAGTGGATGCAGCTCTCGGGCGCATGGGCAAGGGAGCGCCACATAATAACAAGAGACCTCGAGCAGGGCTTACAGTCGATAGGCAGCAACCGTGGTCATTCATCCCATGAGCACAATCCGTTCATCGCATTGAAGAGAGAGACAACGGACGAGAACCAGGGAGAGGCGATTGGAATAAGCCTTGTATACAGCGGCAATTTTAAGATACAGGCAGAGGTTGACACGAGAAATACAGCCCGTATTCTGGCCGGAATAAATCCGGATACATTTGACTGGAAGCTCGATGCAGGAGAGCATTTCCAGACTCCTGAGGCAGTTATTGTGTATTCAGACCAGGGACTCAACAAGATGAGCCAGACATTCCACAAGCTGTACCAGAAGAGACTTGCGAGAGGCGAGTGGAGAGACAAGCCAAGACCAATCCTTATCAATAACTGGGAGGCGACATATTTTGATTTCACCAGAGAGAAGCTCATAGCCATCGCACAGAAGGCAAAGGAGTGCGGAGTTGAGCTGTTCGTTCTTGACGACGGCTGGTTTGGAGCCAGAACCACAGACCATGCAGGGCTTGGAGACTGGGTTGCAAATCCAGACAGACTCCCGGAGGGAATCACAGGAATTGCAGAGGATATAGAGAAGGTAGGTCTGAAGTTCGGACTGTGGTTCGAGCCTGAGATGACAAATAAAGACTCAGACCTCTACAGAGAGCACCCAGACTGGATACTTTCAGTTCCAGGAAGACATGACTCACACGGAAGATTCCAGTACGTTCTGGATTTCTCCAGAAAAGAGGTCGTTGACAGAATATATGAGATGATGGCAAAGATACTCAGCACGGCAAAGGTGTCATATGTGAAGTGGGATATGAACAGAAGTATCACCGAGTGTTATAGTGCGGCTCTTCCGGCTGACAGACAGGGTGAGGTGTTCCACAGATACATACTTGGTGTGTATGATCTGTATGAGAGACTTACGAGCACATTTCCACATGTACTCTTTGAGTCATGTGCCAGCGGCGGCGGACGTTTTGATCCGGGTATCCTCTACTATGCACCACAGGGCTGGACAAGCGATGACACGGATGCCATAGAGAGAGTCAAGATCCAGTATGGAACGTCCATGTGTTACCCGATCAGCAGCATGGGAAGCCACGTGTCGGTTGTGCCAAATCACCAGACAAGGCGAGAGGCTCCGCTGAGAACCCGTGCAAATGCTGCATACTTCGGAACATTTGGCTATGAGCTGGATCTAGGCAAGCTTACCGCTGATGAGATAGAGGAAGTCAAGGAGCAGGTCAGGTTCATGAAGGTATACCGTGAGCTGATCCAGTACGGAACATTCTACAGACTTGCAAGTCCATTTGAAGATGAGGAGTGTGGCTGGATGGTCGTGTCAGACGATAAGAAGACCGCCATAGTTGCGTGGTTCAGAACGCTCTACACACCTAACAAATGTTTTACAAGAATGAAGCTTCACGGTCTTGATCCGGATGCGTTATATAGCTGCAATGTGCTCGGAGGACAGGCACTCACAGTGAGCAAGACACCGGATGGAAAGCTGATATATGAGAAAGTGTCAGAAGACAAAGGAGAGGATTCTGCAGTCAATGTCATCGCAGGCCCATCATGCTATGGCGATGAGCTGATGAACCTCGGACTCATCACCAGCGACACATCGGCGGGAGAGATAGTCGGAGAGGATATGCCTTGCGGAGACTATGATTCCAGACTCTATGTGCTCAAGGCAGAGTAAGCGGGTTTGCGAAAAAATTTTCCTGAATATAGTCCAAAATAATAGAAAGCGTACAAGATTTTCGGATTTTGTACGCTTTCCTGTCTTTTCGGGCAGAAAAAGAAAAAAGACAGTATATCCGAGTCAAAAAACTAAGATAATAAATTCCAAATAACCGCACTCGTGGTCTATAATTGAAATAAGGCAGTTAAGATGTGCCTGCGTAAATCGGAGGAGAAAACACAGTATGAATATATTTGACATAATGGGGCCTGTAATGGTTGGACCGTCGAGCTCACACACGGCAGGGGGTGAAGGTGTGTATCGGTGCAGACATGTCCGATACACTGAAGGAGACTGCGCGTGGAGGCCTTGCAACCACTCGCACGGCGCTTGAGGTGAAAAATAGACTAAAAATGTAGATAGAAACTATGGCATTTGTCAAATTGCATAAATAAGGTTTTTTTTAGCCTGCAAACATGATATAATTGCATAAAGAATGTTTTAAAAATGCAGTTGGGGATGATCAGATGAGCAACAGGAAGAGAATATGCGTTATAACAGCACAGGTTGAAGAGAGTACACAGAATCGCTTCATGCAGGGATTTCTGAAGCAGGCATATGATATGAATTACGATGTCTGCATATTTTCCATGTTTTTGAAGTACCAGGATTCAACAGACAGGGAGGTTGGAGATTCAAACATCTACAACCTTATTAATTTTAACCTTTTTGATGCTGTGGTATTGTGTCAGGACACCATACAGACTCCGGGAGTCGTAGAAAAGCTGGAGAAGCGCCTGCAGTCAGAATTTGCAAATGGTGTGGTAGTGGTAGTCGACAAAGAGAATAACATATTCCCAACGGTCATGATGGATCATTATACCCCTATAGTAAAACTCGTGGATCACCTTATAGAGGTTCACGGCCACAAGAACATATATTTCCTGGGCGGACTCAAGGAGCACATACACTCCAAGCAGCGACTCGCCGGTTACATAGACAGCATGAAGGCGCACAACCTGCCGGTTACGGACGACATGATATATTATGGAACATACTGGTACGACAGCGGCGACTACATGGTGGACGAGCTTGTGAAGGATATGGAGCATCTGCCGGATGCCATCGTATGTGCAAATGACTGTATGGCCATCGGAGTGTGCACCGCATTTGACAGATATGGAATAAGAGTTCCCGAGGACATAGCCGTGGTGGGCTATGACTCCATAGAAGACGGAAGAAACAGTCCTGTTCCGATCACATCTGCGGACATACCGGCGGATGACTGCGGGCACTACTGTATGAAATATATAGATGCAAAGCTCAACGGACATGACGTACCGGAATTCAAGTCCAATGTGGAGCTGTACATAGGTGGAACCTGTGGCTGTGAGGGCTGGGAACGAGAGACAGTCAGGATCAGAAGAGACAAATGGGAGACAGACCTCTCAGAGACCGGCTTCTACTCTTGCTTCAACAACATGGCGGATGACCTTGTGGCGCAGACGAGCGTGGAGTCATTCTTTGACACCGTGTCGGAATACGTGTACCAGATAAGACCATTTGAGAGCTTCCATCTGTGCCTGAACGACTACTGGAGAAATCCGGAGGTCATGACCGGCGATGAGGCACTTCGCCACGGTTACACAGATCATGTATACAGACTGATAAAGTGCGGCCCGGATGAAAAAGAAGAGAGACACATACGCTACGACGACGTATTCGAGTCTGCGAAGCTGTTGCCGGAGCTGTACGAGGACAGGGATTATCCTACAGCGTTCATATTTACACCATTGTTCTTCCAGGACAGAAGCTTTGGCTATGCAGTGGTGAACTACGGTGCAGAGCCGAGGGTGTACGAAGATGTATACAGATCCTGGATCAAGACGGTTGCCAGGGACATGGAGTCATTTGCAAGACATCAGGGACTCAATGTACTTCTAAACAAGCTTGAGGCGGATCAGATAAGAGACGGTCTCACCGGAATGTACAACTACAGAGGCTTCATAGGCAGGGCAAATGACATGATAAGCCAGGCCGCTGAAGAGAAGTCTGAGATACTTGTGTTGGCGGTGGATCTGAAGAATACACGCCAGATAAACAGCAATTACGGAAGAACAGAGGGTGACAGAGTCCTAAGCTATGTTGCCCAGTCGATAAATGAGATACTTACCCCATACGAGATATCCATGAGGATGGGAAATGACGAGTTCGTCATAGCCACAGTGGCAAAGAGTGGCGATATCTCAAGGGGAGAATATATAGCCGAGGAACTCAAGAAGAAGCTTGAGGCGGCAAACAGTGGCGGAAAGGACGATTACGAGCTCGGTATATATTACGGATGTAAGAAGGCTCTGGTCAAGTCATCTGCCGAGCTGGAGACCCTCATCAACGATACGGTCAACCAGAAGAACCGCATAAAAGAACAGAACAATGCCAAGGGACGCAACAAAGCGACGATAACGAACAGGGATCTGGAGAGAGATGAGATAGTAGCTATGATACTGGACAACAACATGCTCACATATCATTTCCAGCCTATAGTAAGTGCCCGTGACGGAGGCATATTTGCATACGAGGCACTTATGAGGATACTGGTTCCTATGAGAATGTCACCCCCTGAGCTTCTGGAGAGTGCAGAGAGACTGAACAGACTGTACGATGTGGAAAAACTCACACTGTTCAACGTCGTGGAGATCGTGGCATCGAATCCTGAGATGTTCAGGGGCAAGAAGGTATTTATCAACAGCATGCCGGGGCATATGCTCAACGCACAGGACAGAAAAGAATTCCTTTCAAAGGTGAAGACGCTCCAGTGTGCAGGCATAGTCATAGAATTTACCGAGGGAGCAGAGCTGTCGGATGCGGAACTGAATGATCTCGAGGCATTCCTCAGAGGAAATGGCATGGAGATCGCTATAGACGACTACGGCGCAGGCTATTCAAATGTAAACAATCTTCTCAGGTATATGCCTGAGTATGTGAAGATAGACAGAATGCTTCTGACAGGGATCGATGCAGACCCACACAGACAGCATTTCGTCAAGGATATAATAGAATTCACCTCGACCAACGACATCAAGGCGCTGGCGGAGGGCGTTGAGACCACGAAGGAGATGAAGACCGTCATCCAGCTCGGTGCGGATCTCATTCAGGGATACTATACCGCCCATCCGAACGCGGAGGTAGTACAGCTCATATCCCCACAGGTTGTGAATGAGATAGTTCAGTACAACCAACAGGAAGAGGTGGCTGAGAACAGCAGCATATTTGTCATGGAGCATGAGAGAAATGCATCACTTCTGAAGCTCGCATCCCGGGGAATCAGGGAGATAGTTGTGGCACAGAGAGCCGGTGGCGACAACAATGTCCGCATAGTCGGCGCACAGGGCTTCAAGTCAAATATGACACTCAAGATAAAGGATGGTTTCACCGGAACCATAGTGCTGCAGAACGTAAGCTTCTCGGGCGACCGCGACAAGCCTTGTATAGACTGCGGTGAGAATACGGATCTGCACATCGTGCTTGAGGGTAAGAATTTCTGCAGGAATGGCGGAATAAAGATACCGGAGTCGTCCAGAGTGACATTTATCGGAGATGGTGATATAATGGTCCGCGTCAACGGTAACAGCTATTACGGAATAGGCAATGACATTCATTCAAAGCATGGAGTCATGAAGTTCAAGCAGGAGGGCGCCATTAATATAGAAACAAACGGTGTGAACGGAGTGGCAATAGGCGCCGGACTCGGAGGAGATATACGTATAGAGAAGGGCCGATACGACCTGTATATCAACGGCGAGAACGGAGTTGCTATTGGAAGCATAAGCACCCCGGTGAATCTGAATCTCCTGCAGGCGGACATAGACATAACCTATGAGGCTGCAAATGGAGTCGCCATCGGCTCGGTGAGCCAGCACGCAGATATCGCGATAAAGAACACATCCATATCGCTCAGAGGATCGGGCAACAGATACGTGGCGGTCGGAACCCTGGACGGAGATGGATGCAGCGTAGATATAAGCAGAGCACATGTGGACATGAACCTTAAGGGCAATTCGTGCATAGCCATGGGATCTGACCATGGAATAGCAGACATACGCATGACGGACGCCAACTCAAGGCTGGCGGTTCAGGGCGAGGCGTGCTTCGCACTTGGAAGCAGAGACGGCACAGGCATGCTGTCCAGCAATAATGCAGATCTGAATGTGGTTGTCAGGAATTCACTGAACATAGATATATCCGCGGCAGAGCAGGACATACGTCTGGTGAATGGAAGATACATGTTCATTTTGAACAATGAGAATATAGAGCGCAAGGTAGTAGAGCGCTATTAATTCAAAGGAGTATAAAGGATAATGGAAAGAGAGACTATGTGTATACAGGCTGGATACCAGCCTAAGAATGGGGAGTCAAGAATGATACCGATCGTACAGAGCACAACGTTCAAGTACGACACGAGCGAGGATATGGGTAAGCTGTTTGACCTTGAGGAGAGCGGATATTTCTACACCAGACTTGCAAATCCGACAAATGACTATGTGGCAGCCAAGATATGTGCCCTGGAGGGGGGATCGGCAGCAGTGCTCACATCGTCAGGACAGGCAGCAACATTCTTCTCGGTATTCAACATTGCCGGAGTGGGAGATCACGTTGTGGCATCATCCACCATATACGGAGGAAGCTTCAACCTTTTTGCCGTGACCATGAAGAGAATGGGTGTGGAATTCACATTTGTGGATCCAGACTGCTCGGACGAGGAACTTGAGGCAGCGTTCAGACCGAACACCAAGGCCGTGTTTGGCGAGACCATAGCCAATCCGGCACTCATAGTATTCGATATAGAGAGATTTGCAAATGCGGCACATGCACACGGAGTACCACTCATCGTGGACAACACATTTGCCACACCGATCAACTGCAGACCTATAGAGTGGGGCGCAGACATAGTCACACACTCCACCACGAAGTACATGGACGGACATGATGCAACCGTGGGTGGGGCGATCGTGGATTCAGGCAAATTCGACTGGATGGCACACGCAGACAAGTTCCCAGGACTCACCACACCTGATGAGTCATATCACGGAGTGGTATACGCAGAGAAGTTCGGCCAGGGCGGCGCATATATCAACAAGATCGTGGCACAGCTTATGAGAGATCTCGGCCCGATACCTGCACCTATGAATTCGTACATGCTCAATCTTGGACTGGAGTCGCTTCACGTGCGTATGCCACGTCACTGTGAGAACGCACTGGCGGTTGCGAAGTTCCTCGAGGCACACGATAAGATAGCCTGGGTAAATTATCCTGGACTTGAGAGCAGCAAGTATTACGAGCGTGCTAAGAAGTATATGCCGGACGGCACATGTGGAGTTGTGTCATTTGGCGTCAAGGGAGGAAGAGCTGCTGCGGAGGCCTTCATGAAGGAACTCAAGGTTGCGATGATAGCAACACATGTGGCGGATGCACATACATGCGTTCTTCATCCTGCATCAGCTACACACAGACAGATGAATGACGAGGAGCTTCTGGCGGCAGGAGTAAGTCCTGATCTTGTGAGACTGTCGGTGGGCATTGAGAATGTAAAAGACATAATAGCAGATCTTGAAAATGCACTGGATAAGGTACAGATATGAGAATAATAAATATAACCGACCTTTCGGCACCCGAGCTTGATATATATGCGCGCATGTCAGAGAATCAACTGGCGCACATATATGAACCGGCTTCCGGGCTGTTCATAGCTGAGAGTCCAAAGGTCATAGAGAGGGCACTGGATGCGGGTTACGAGCCAGTGTCCATTCTATTGGAAGACAGGCACGTGGAAGGACAGTGCGCGGATATAATAAAGCGGTGCGGAGATATACCGATATACACAGCACCATTTGATGTCCTCACGAAGCTCACGGGATTTGCCCTGACAAGGGGGATGCTGTGCGCCATGAGGAGGGCAGAGCTGCCGTCTGTTGAGAGCGTGTGTGAACATGCCGCCAGAATAGCGGTGCTTGAGGAAGTGATGAACCCGACAAATGTGGGAGCGATATTTAGAAGTGCGGCGGCACTAGGGATGGATGCTGTACTGCTCACGCCGGGCTGCAGTGACCCGCTCTACAGGAGGGCGGCAAGGGTCAGCATGGGAACGGTGTTCCAGATACCGTGGACATATATTACATTTGACACCCTGGGTCTTGCACACAATAAAGCAGATCATGGCATATGGCCGGAGTTTGGGATGGAACAACTTCACAGTATGGGCTTCAGGACGACATCCATGGCGCTAAGAAATGACACGATAGACATACACGACCCGGAGCTGAAGCAGATCGACAGACTTGCAGTAATACTGGGAACCGAGGGAGAAGGCCTCAAGACAGAGACCATAGATTCCAGCGACTACACAGTGAAGATACCAATGTATCACGGAGCGGACAGCCTGAATGTGGCTGCAGCCAGTGCCGTGGCATTCTGGGAACTTGGCAGACGCTCGTAAAACGTCGAAAAACATCCCTCAAAAAATACGCATACATATCTACAGGATATGGAAAATATGTTATAATAGTCAGGACGTGAACAGACAGGCTCATAGTCGGCAGAAGGAAAAGACTTAGGAGGATGATAGACATGTTTTATGCTATTTCAGGAATTAACGGGGATTATGAGGCATACAAGAGAGCACTCAAGAAACTTAAGTTTCAGAACCTTGACGATATAAAGGAAGAGGACATCATGAACGAGGAGGCAGTCATCAGCACCCTTGAGGGCGAGGATGTCCTGTATGTCCTTGGCAATATAATCGGAGCAGGCGGCGGATCCATGAAGATACTTCAGGATATGATGAGCAGAGATAATGTCATCGCAGTTGTCGGTGAGAACGAGTACAAGATCACACAGGCACTCAAGGCACTGAATGACCATATCCAGTCCACAGGTGAGGTGCCACCACAGATGCTGGTAGACAAGATAACATCCATGCTTGGAGAAGAACTCTCAGGTGCGGTGGAGGAGTTCCTGCAGCTTGACGATGAAGAGCGTGAGGATGTCATAGAGTATATAGATGAGATTTCTGAGGAAGCGTTCCTCGAAGTGATGATGGCGAGAAAGAAATTTGTGCTGGTTCACGCCGGAATAAGAAACTTCGATCCGAAGAAGGAACTGGATGAGTACGACACAGAGGACTTCATCACAGAGCCAGCAGACCTGGACAAGACATATTACAAGAACAGAACACTCGTTGTTGGACATGTGCCAACCACAGAGCTCGGCGGTGAGGGCAAGATCGTTAAGAAGAACAACAACGTTGCCATCGACTGCGGGTGCGGCAAGGGCGGACAGCTTGGAATATACTGCCTGGGCAACGGCTCGGAGATGTATGTATAATAGAATAAAGAAGAGATTGACACGGCGGGATATGAAATATCATATTCCGCTTTTTTATTATGGAAGAAATTGGATTAAGAAAATAAAGTGGTTTATACAAATTGTATAGTTAAGCAAAAAATCAACGAGGATTTTTGTCGATTTTAAATCGCAAATGGAATTGAAAAATTGTGAAGAAACTGTTAAATTAGGGGGTGAGCATGTATAAAGAATTTTCCTATATAAATATTTATAGTTTTTTATAAAGAAAACAGGAGGAAAACATGGGTGTTATAGATTTTCATTCACACATACTGCCGGGTATAGACGACGGCAGCAGGAATGTCGAGACATCTATAGGCATGCTTCGGATGTGCAAAGAGCACGGCGTTGATATTATGATAGCGACACCGCACTTTTATGCTGATTCAAATACTGTGGAGAGGTTCATTGATTCAAGACAGAAAGCATATGATAAAGTCATGGCTGAGAATATGGACATACCGCAGATTATAATGGGGGCAGAGGTCGCGTTTTTTGCAGGAATAAGCAGAGCGGAGAAAACGGACGCACTAAAAGTAGAAGGAACTGATATCATGTTGCTGGAGATGCCGTTTGTGACATGGAGTAATTCGGTAGTGCAGGAAGTACGAGACTTAATTGAGAAGAGACATTTCCATATCATACTAGCTCATATAGAGCGATTCTTACAGATACCAGGCAACAAGCCATATGTGAGACAGATCCTTGAACTGCCAGTTACGGTGCAGGTGAATGCGGCGACACTTCTGGATTTCAGACAGAAGGGCAAAATGCTCAAGATGTTCAAGAAAGGACAGGTACACATCATAGGAAGCGACTGCCATGGTATGCATCACAGGGGGCCGAACTTGTGGCTTGGCCGCGAGGTGCTGGAGAAGAAGCTGGGACATGAATTCCTAGAGAACATGGACAGCTACGGAACAAAGCTCCTGAAAGAACATCAGATACACCCATAATCAGCAATAACAACGAAACATGTAAAAGATAAACAGATAGATGGAGGACAACAACATGTCTAAGAAGACAGCGATAATCATCAGTATTGTGCTGTTCATAATACTGTGTGGTCTTATTGTGTGCGAGAAGAAGTGGCCTACAGCGGGAACAGACCTGCTTATGCTGGACGTTCTGAGATAGCACATTACATTCCGAAGAGGTGATACATATGTCATACAGGAACAGAACACTATCAGAAAAAAAGAGAATATACAAGAAGCTTGGACTTGTGATCACAGCCATACTGGTCGTATGCATTGCACTGGCGATAGCACTCAGACCGACAAAAGGAAATGCATCACACAATGCATCGGGCACACAGGCGGTCGAAGGCATGATTGAGGTGGACGGAGTCAAATACGTTCCCAAGAAGAATATAGAAACATATCTTTTTATGGGAATCGACAACATGGGCAAGGTTCAGAAAGTCACCGATTATGAGGGGGCAGGCCGATGCGATGTGGTCATGCTGATGGTCAGAGACCTGACAGATGGAACATACAAGACGCTGAGCATAGACAGAAATACCATAGTGGAGCAGGATACACTGGATCCCGACGGAACCTACGTTGCAACGAGCCCGGCACAGCTTGCTCTGGCACATGAGAATGGTGACGGAATGGAGATAAGCTGCGAGAACGTGGTCAAGGCGGTGTCAAACTTCCTTGGCGGCCAGAAGATAGACGGATACGCAGCGGTGAATATGGGGGCCATAGGAACCATCAACAATCTGGCTGGCGGAGTCACGGTTACCATAGAGGATGATTTCTCCAAGGTGGATAAGACAATGAAGCAGGGAGAGACCATCACACTGACCGATGAGCAGGCAGTACATTTTATCCATGACAGATTCGATGTGGGAGATGAATCCAACACCCAGCGAATGAAGCGTCAGGAGGTGTACAAGGCAGGACTCAAGGATAACCTGGCGGCAAAGTGCAGCGAGGATAACACATATCCACTGACCATATATGACGCCCTGGGAGATTACATGGTGACAGATATCAGCTCACAGAAATTCTCCAAGCTGGCACTCCTTGTTCTCAAGGATAAGGACGCCGGAACGGTGTCAATAGAAGGAACAGAGACCATAGATGATCTCGGATTTGTCGAGGTGGAGCCGGATGCGGACAGCCTTCAGCAGGCGATCGTAGAGCTGTTCTACAAGGAATATAACTAGCATCACACATTTGATGCAGGGGATATAGATACAAAAAACGGATGGAGGGAATATATGAATTCCAACAAGAAAATGGCTGCTGTGCAGGATGAGACCACACAGATAGCCGCAGTGAACACATACAAGAATACAGAGGATGATGAAAACGAGATCGATCTCCTGGACATGGGAATGGCGCTTCTTGAGAAGCTCCCATACATCATACTGTGCTTCCTGATCGGTGCGGTGCTGTTCAACGCATTTGCATACTTCCTGATCAAGCCGACATACCAGTCGACAGCCAAGCTGTACGTGGTATCAGCATCAGATGATTCCATAGTAAATCTCCAAGACCTTAACATCGGTTCATCCCTTACCAAGGATTACGAAGACCTGATACTCAGCTATCCGGTTCTCGACCAGGTAATCGAAAAGCTCGGCCTTGATATGGACTCAGAGGGGCTTGCCAAGATGATAACCCTTGAGAATCCTTCAGACACACGAGTCCTGAAGATCACGGTCACAAGCACTGATAAGCAGCAGGCATGTGACATTGCAAATACACTGGCAAACGTGTCGATAGAGTATCTACCGGATACCATGAGCACAAGCGCACCTAACATAGCCCAGGTTGCAAGGGTAGCAGACCAGAAGGTCGGACCAAGCTACCTTAAGTACACCGCCATAGGTGCATTGCTTGGAGCACTCATCTACTGCCTGATCGTCATTGTGGGATACCTGATGGATGACACGATCCACTCAGCAGACGACATGGAGAAGTATTTCGGAATAGTACCGCTCACGACAATACCTGAGAGCGACCAGTTCAGAACAGACGATTCAGATGAAGAGCCTGGAAAGAAACATAACAGGAAAGAGAGGGTCAGAGCATGAAGAAGCTTAACATAGAGTTTCAGGAACTCCCATATGCAGTGGAGGAGGCGATGAACCGTCTCAGGATCAACATAAAGTTCTGTGGTAAGAACACAAGAAAGATACTCATAACCAGCAGCATGCCAAATGAGGGCAAGAGCAGCGTGGCGATCAATCTGTGGAAGATGCTCGCCGAGGCAGGATTCCCTGCAGTGCTGGTGGATGTGGATCTTCGTAAGTCAGTCATAAAGGACAGACATCACATAAAAGATGCTGACAAGCTCCCTGATCTTGGATATTTCCTTTCGGGACAGTCTGAGATGGAGGATGTCATCTATGAAACACAGGTAGAAAATGCATACATCGTACCTTGTATGAACCTTCTGGAGAACCCATCGGCTCTTCTGGAGGACGCTAGATTTGCAGAGCTTCTTGACAAGCTGGCAGAGACATATAGGTATGTCATTATAGACTCGCCACCGCTTGGCAGTGTGGCGGATGCCGCTCAGATCGCATCATTGTGCGATGGCGCAGCTCTGGTAGTCAGAGCAGGTGAGACATCAAGAAGTCTCATCAAACAGTCATTCCAGCAGCTTGACCAGGTAGGTTGTACGCTGCTTGGAGTCATACTCAACAGAGCCCAGACAACGGGGAGAGCATACAAGAAATATTACGGCAAGTATGGCAAATACTATAGCCAGTATGGCTATGGTTATGGCACTTACGGCAAAGAGGCTGCAGCCTCCAGCGACGGCACCCCGTCAAAATAATTCACTTTGGATATAACGCCATGTATAGTGGCGTGCAGGGCGTTTTATCATATATTCAATACAATAGAACTTTTTGGGAAGGAGGAATTTATTGTGAAGAATTTAAAGAAGCTTTTGGCTATAGTTGTATGTATCGCAATGATGGTGCCAACAGTTGCATTTGCAGCTACATCATCACCAGCTAAGGTAGACGTTAAGTCTGCTACAGCAAAGTCGCTTACATACAATGCAAAGAGCCAGACAACAACAATTGTTGTTAACGGTAAGACACTTACCCTGAACAAGGATTTCAAAGTCGTTTCAGGAAGCCTTAAGGCAACAAAGGCTGGTACATACACAGTTAAGATCAAGGGAATAGGTAACTATTCAGGCGATACAACAGTTAAGTACACAGTTAACGCACAGCAGAGCTACAAGGCTACTGCTGCTGCAAAGACATACAATGCTAAGAATCAGACAACCAAGGTTACAGTTAAGTATGGTAACACAGTTCTCAAGAGAGGTACTGATTACAAGATTACTGGTGTAACTAGGGCTAAGAACGCTGGCAAGTATAAGGTTACCGTAAAGGGTATCAACAACTACAAGGGTACAAAGACAATTTACTACACAATTAACAAGGCTGCTCAGAAGTCTGTTAAGGTTAAGGTAAATGCTTCTAAGAAGAAGATCACTGTATCTGGTGTTAAGGCAAAGGCAAAGGTTACTTACAAGTCAGCCAATAAGAAGGTCAAGGTTAAGAATGGCAAGATTACTGTTGGTAAGGGTGTCAAGAAGGGCACAAAGGTAAGAATCACTGTTAAGGTTGCTGCAACAAAGAACTACAAGGCATACAGCAAGTCAATTATTTACAAGGTTAAATAATTATCCTGCTATGTTAAATAGTTCCAAGCCCTAGCCGGTGGCGCAAAACGAATGTCCATGCCACAGGACGTTCCGCGCCGCCGGTGTGGGTGATAAATAACAGACCGTTTAATGCGTATCATGGTTTACAGATGAAAAGGTTCAGCCGACAATCACACGGGCTGAGTCATTTCATGTATGAATCAACAGACCGGGTCATGCGGGCACAAATATGACCCTGACGACAGAGGATGAGGAGAGAAAATTATGTATCAGAAAGGCGCAAAAGGCTGGCTGAAGCACTTCGACTTCATGCTGCTGGATCTTATAGTACTTCAATTGTCATTTCTTGTGGCATTCCAGATCAGACACGGCATGGTAAATCCGTATGCGAACAGAGACTATCTCGCGCTGGCTATCATCACGGAGCTGGCGGATATAGTAGCCATGATATTTCTGAATACATATGAGGGCGTTCTCAGAAGAGGATACTTCAAGGAATTCGTATCCAGCTTCAAGAATGGTTTCGTGATAGTCGCACTGCTCCTTCTGTATGTGTTTGTCCTCAAGGATACATCTATATATTCCAGGACGACCATTCTGCTCATGTGGGCCATATACGTGTATGCTACATTTGTAGTGAGGAGTCTGTGGAAGAAACATCTCGAGAAATACGCAGAGCAGGGCAAGGGCAAGAAGCTTCTGGTTATGACCACCAGACATATAGCAGATGATGTGGTGGCAGGACTCAAGGAGAAGAACTACTCAGGGTTTGATATAGTAGGAGTCATGGTGATAGATGCAAACCTCGTCGGTCAGGAGATCCAGGGAGTGCCGGTGGTGGCGGATTACAACACCGCAGTTGACTATGTGAGAACCGCATGGGTGGACGAGATATACGTGGATGTGCGCGGAGCATACGGATATGCGAACACACTGATAGAGGCATTTGTCGAGGGCGGCATCACGGTTCACATGTGCATATCATCCATCGTGAAGACCCACGGCGACAAGCAGCTCATCCAGAAGATAAATGGTGAGACCGTGGTCACGACCATGATGAACTACGCAACACCAAAGCAGATGCTGCTCAAGAGAACGGCAGATATAATAGGCGGTCTGGTGGGAAGCATATTCACGCTCATCCTTACTATATTTATAGGACCTATCATATACATCAAGTCCCCGGGACCGATTTTCTTCAAGCAGGAGAGAGTGGGACTGAATGGCAAGATATTCAAGATGTACAAGTTCCGGAGCATGTACATGGACGCTGAGGAGCGCAAGAAAGAACTCATGGCGCAGAACACCATGAGCGATTCGAAGATGTTCAAGATGGACTTCGACCCGAGAGTCATAGGCAACAAGATCCTGCCGGACGGCACAAAGAAGAAGGGAATCGGCCAGTATATCAGGGACTTCTCCATAGACGAGTTCCCACAGTTCTTCAATGTGCTGAAAGGGGATCTCTCACTGGTTGGAACAAGACCACCACTTATCTCTGAGGTGGAGCAGTATGAGATGCACCACAAGAGCAGACTTGCAACAAAGCCTGGAATCACCGGAATGTGGCAGGTGAGCGGTCGAAGCGACATCACGGATTTTGAGGAGGTTGTGAGACTGGATACGGAGTATATAGAGAACTGGAGCTTTGGACTTGATGTGAAGATAGTGCTGAAGACTATCAAGGTAGTGCTTGGTAGGGAAGGATCAAAGTAGAGGAGGAAGATAGATGAAAGGAATCATACTCGCCGGAGGTTCCGGCACAAGATTGTACCCACTTACGATGGTGACGAGCAAACAGCTCCTGCCGATATATGACAAGCCGATGATATACTATCCACTGTCTGTACTTATGAATGCGGGAATAAGGGAGATTCTTATCATCTCAACTCCAGCGGATACGCCGAGATTTGAAGCACTTCTAGGCGATGGACATCAGTTCGGAATAGAACTGTCATATGCAGTACAGCCATCACCTGACGGACTCGCGCAGGCGTTCATAATTGGTGCGGATTTCATCGGAGATGACAGTGTGGCTATGGTTCTGGGAGATAACATATTCGCGGGTCACGGACTCAAGAAGAGACTCAATGAAGCTGTCGCAAATGCTGAAGGTGGCAAGGGCGCTACAGTGTTCGGATATTATGTGGACGATCCGGAGAGGTTTGGCATAGTTGAGTTTGATGAGAACGGCAAGGCCATATCCATAGAGGAGAAACCGGAAAAGCCGAAGAGCAACTACTGTGTGACCGGACTTTACTTCTATGACAACAGAGTTGTGGAGTATGCGAAGGGTCTTAAGCCATCGGCCAGAGGAGAGCTGGAGATCACTGATCTGAACAGGATATATCTAGAGAATGGTGATCTGAACGTGGAACTCCTAGGACAGGGGTTCACATGGCTTGATACAGGAACACATGAGAGTCTGGTGGATGCTACTAATTTCGTAAAGACTGTGGAGCAGCATCAGCACAGAAAGATAGCATGCCTTGAGGAGATAGCATACCTGAATGGCTGGATCAGCAGGGAAGAGGTTCTTAAGGTATATGAAGTGCTGAAGAAGAATCAGTATGGACAATATCTTAAAGATGTCCTTGATGGCAAGTATCAGGAGCACCTTTATTAGAATATAGATACATTGAGCATTTGCTCAGGTACAAAGATAGAAAAAGAAGTAAGAGGCAAATGCGAGGAGGAGAATTATGACAATTATAGTAACAGGTGGAGCAGGATTTATAGGAAGCAACTTCGTATTCCACATGCTTAAGAAGTATCCGGATTATAGAATCGTATGTCTTGACAAGCTTACATATGCGGGCAATTTGTCAACTCTTGAGCCGGTGATGGACAATCAAAACTTCAGATTCGTGAAGCTTGATATATGTGATAGAGAGGGCGTATATAAGCTGTTCGAAGAGGAACATCCAGATATGGTTGTGAACTTCGCTGCTGAGTCCCATGTGGACAGATCCATAGAGAACCCAGAGATATTCCTTCAGACAAATATCATAGGAACAGCCACACTGATGGATGCATGTAGAAAGTATGGTATACAGAGATATCATCAGGTAAGTACCGATGAAGTATATGGTGACCTTCCACTTGACAGACCAGATCTCTTCTTCACAGAGGAGACTCCAATACATACAAGCTCACCATACAGCAGCTCCAAGGCTGGAGCAGACCTGCTTGTTCTTGCATATCACAGAACATATGGACTTCCTGTTACTATCAGCAGATGTTCGAATAACTATGGTCCATATCACTTTCCAGAGAAGCTTATACCACTTATGATAGCCAATGCTTTGGCAGATAAGCCGCTTCCAGTATATGGAGAGGGATTAAACGTGCGCGACTGGCTCTATGTGGAGGATCACTGCAAGGCGATAGACCTTATCATCCATAAGGGACGAGTAGGAGAGGTCTACAACGTAGGTGGACACAATGAGAAGAAGAATATAGATATAGTGAAGATCATATGTAAAGAGCTTGGCAAGCCAGAAAGCCTTATCACCCATGTGGGAGACAGGAAGGGACATGACATGAGATATGCCATAGACCCTACAAAGATCCACAACGAGCTTGGATGGCTTCCAGAGACGAAGTTCGAGGACGGAATCAAGAAGACAATACAGTGGTATCTGGACAACCGTGAGTGGTGGGAGACCATCATCAGTGGCGAGTACCAGAACTACTATGAGAAGATGTATAGCAATAGATAATTGACTTATATTCATATTACAATACCACCGCAGAGCGTATATGTAATATGAAATAATAAAAGTCAATTATCATGGAGGTTTAGAATGAGATTTTTCGTAACAGGTGTTGGCGGCCAACTTGGGCATGACGTGATGAATGAACTTCTGAAGCGCGGATACGAGGGGGTTGGTTCGGATATACAGCCTAAATATAGCGGCGTGGATGACGGATCACTAGTGACTAAGGCTGACTATGTGCAGCTCGACATCACTGACAAGGCTGCTGTAGAAAAGATAGTAACAGAGATTAAGCCTGATGCAGTTATCCACTGTGCGGCGTGGACTGCGGTGGATGCTGCAGAAGACGAAGAGAATATAGACAAGGTTCGTGCTATCAATGCCGGTGGAACAAGAAATATTGCAGAGGTGTGTAAAAAGCTTTCCTGCAAGATGACATATACCAGTACGGATTATGTGTTTGATGGTCAGGGAGATATACCATGGGAGCCGGACTGTAAGGACTATGCACCGCTCAATGTGTATGGACAGACAAAGCTTGAGGGTGAACTTGCGGTATCTGAATTGCTTGATAAGTATTTCATAGTGAGAATAGCCTGGGTGTTCGGTCTCAATGGAAAGAACTTCATCAAGACAATGCTCTCTGTAGGGAAGACTCATGATGAGGTGAGAGTAGTATGTGACCAGATAGGAACACCTACTTATACGCTGGATCTAGCGAGGCTTCTTGTGGATATGAATGAGACTGAGAAGTATGGCTACTATCATGCAACCAATGAAGGTGGGTATATCAGCTGGTATGATTTCACATGTGAGATATATAGACAGGCTGGATACAGCACAAAGGTGACACCTGTTACAACAGAGGAGTATGGACTTTCAAAAGCGGCAAGGCCGTACAACAGCAGACTTGACAAGAAGAAACTTGCAGAGACTGGGTTTACGCCACTTCCTACATGGCAGGATGCGGTTAGCAGATATATTAAAGATTTATCATGAGGAGGGACCCGCGTTAGCGGGAGGAGTCCTGATGATTACGCAGACGCCACGCGCAAGCGTCTTAAATGCGTCTGCTCCATAATAGAGTATTAAGGAAATAAGAGGTATAGATACAATGGGACAGATAAAGGTTGAAAAGAATGTAGGCGGTATAGAAGGTCTGTGTGTCATCGAACCGGCAGTACATGGCGACAGCAGAGGATACTTCATGGAGACTTATAATGAGAGAGATATGAAGGAAGCTGGAATAGATGTGAAGTTTGTACAGGACAATCAGTCTATGTCAACCAAGGGTGTTCTCAGAGGGCTTCACTTCCAAAAGAACTATCCACAGTGTAAGCTGGTAAGAGCTGTGCGTGGAGAAGTGTTCGATGTGGCTGTGGATCTCAGAAGTAATTCTGAAACTTATGGTAAATGGTATGGTGTACGACTTTCCGCTGAGAATAAGAAACAGTTCCTCATACCTGAGGGATTCGCACATGGATTCCTTGTGCTTTCTGATGAAGCAGAGTTCTGTTATAAGGTGAATGATTTCTGGCATCCAAACGATGAGGGCGGTATGGCATGGAATGATCCGGAGATAGAAATTGAATGGCCAGAGGTTGTTGGTGAGTATAAGGGCAGTGCCAGTGCTGAAGGCTATGCGTTGAAGGATGGTACTAGACTTAATTTGAGTGATAAGGATCAGATGTGGAGTGGTATGAAGGATACGTTTAAATTCTAGGAAGATATAGTGGTTATATATATTTATGCGATTAAAGTCATAGAAATGGAGATCTGACAATGAATATACTCATTTTGGGCGCGGCTGGATTTATAGGAACCAATTTAACCTTCAATCTTTCAAAGAACAAGGATGATAAAATTACACTTGTTGATAAAAACAAAGAGTATTTTGTTAATATAGAAAAAAAATGTCTTGAAAATGTAACTATTAAAGAAGCATCATTGGATGAGAAGATGGATTTTAGTATCCTTGATGGTCAAGATATAGTATATCATCTTGTAAGTTCAAATGTTCCAACAACATCAAATCAACATATTAGCCTTGATATTCAGGCCAATGTTTTATTTTCATCATATTTATTTGATGCATGTGTTGAACATAGTGTAAAAAAAGTTGTTTTTATTTCCTCTGGAGGAACTGTATATGGTAAAGAGGCAACATGTCCTTTATCAGAGGAAACCCCGACAAATCCCATATCATCTTATGGTATTCAAAAGATAACTATAGAGAAATTATTATATTTATATAATTATATGTATGGTTTAGACTATAGAATTATAAGATTGGCAAACCCGTATGGTCCATATCAACGTCCTAATGGGGTTCTTGGGGCTGTGACGACATTTACATATAAGGCAATTAAGAGAGAAGAAATTCAGGTATATGGTGACGGTTCTGTTGTACGAGATTATATATATATTGATGATGCTATAAATGCGATAATCAAAGTTGTTAATGGAGAAAACAAGCACCATACATTTAATTTGGGATGTGGTTATGGAACATCTATTAAAGAATTGCTCTTAACGATAGAGAAAGCATTAGGAATAGAATTGAAAATTGTATATAGAGCGGGAAGAACGGTAGATGTTCCTGTTAATTATTTAGATATAAGTAGGTATGAAAAATACTATGGAAAACTAAATCCGATTAGCTTAGAAGAAGGAATTAAAAGAACCGCAAAGTTTATGAAAGAGGAATTATTGTAATGGAAAGAATAGCTGTTATTATGGGCAAGATGCATTCTGGGGGGAAAAAAAATCTGGTCATGGAATATTATAGGCATATAGACAGAGACAAGATTCAGTTTGATTTTATTTGCGATGATGACTCAAATGCTATTCCAACGGAAGAAATAGAAGAATTAGGCGGAAGAGTCTTTATAGTGCCAAGATATCAAAATATATTTGCAAACATACGTGAAATTAAAAGAATATGCAAGGATAATAACTATAAAATTGCACACGGCTATAATGGAACTATGAATGTCTTTGGGTTATATGCAGCATGGCGAGCTGGCGTGAAAGTGCGTATTAATGAGAGTATATCCATGGCGCATAAGGCAGATAAAAAAACAATTCTTAAAAATATTCTAAAACCTTTTTCAAGGTGTTTTTCAACACACTATATGGCAAATGGAGACGTGTGCGGAAAATGGCAGTTTGGAAAGTTATATGATGAAGGAAAAGTAGCTGTTTTTAAAACAGTTATAAATGCCGACGAAAATAGATTTGCCCCAGAACTTAGAGAAAAATGCAGAGAAGAGTTTGGATTAAAGAATAATGTTGTGATTGGACATATTGGCAGATTGACGGCTCAAAAAAATACACTTTTTATAATTGATATATTTAATGAGATCACTAAACTTGAGGGAAAAGCAAAACTTGTAATTATTGGCGATGGTGATTTGCGAGAAGAAATGCTCTCTAAAATAAAAGAATATGGAATAGATGATAAAGTTCTTTACTTAGGGAGAAGAGAGGATATTAGACAATTTTATAATGCAATGGACTGTTTTTTATTGCCTTCACTATATGAAGGATTGCCAGTTGTTGGTGTTGAGGCTGAATGCTGTGGATTGCCAATGTTTTTTTCAAGTGAAATTCCTAAAGAATCGAGTCCATGTGATGATTTAGGAGAATTTATTTCGCTAGAAAAGAAACCTATGTATTGGGCAGAAAGGGTTATAAATAGGATTGAAAAAATACAAAGAGCAGATCATAGCAAAGAGATAAGGGTTGCAGGATTTGATTCGGTTACAGAAGCAAAAAAGTTACTTACTTATTATGAGGAGTTATTAAAATGAAAAAAGTTCAAGTCTTGTTATCAACATACAATGGTGAAAAATATCTAAAAGAGCAGCTTGATAGCATAATAGCACAAGAAGGTGTAGATGTTCATATTTTGGTCCGAGATGATGGTTCTAAGGATGACACTATAAAAATATTAGAGGGGTATGAAAATATTGATATAATAAAAGGCTCAAATATAGGTGTTTGTAAAAGCTTTTTTGAGTTGATAAATAAATCAGGGGAATATGATTACTATTCATTTGCGGATCAAGATGATGTTTGGGATTGTGATAAGTTGGTAATCGCAATAAATAAATTAGAAAAGTGCGATTCTAAACCAGCAGTTTATGCATCAAATACAAGACTGGTAGATGCAAATTTAGCATTTTTAAAATGTGAGGATGATAATCCAAAGACAACTCTAGGGTCGGCGTTTGTAAAAAATTATTGTACGGGATGCACAATGGTGTTTAATAAACAATTGATGAAATATCTTAAAAATAATTTGCCAGAGTATGCTCCGATGCATGATTGGTGGGTTAATTTAGTTTGTTTATCGATTGGTGGAGTTTCTTTATATGATCAAAAGCCTCATATGAATTATCGCCAGCACGGAAATAATGTATTGGGAGCAGAAAAAAATCCAATCTTAAAAGCTCAAAATAGATGGAGTAAGTTTAGAAATGAATCATATCATAGAGATATCATGGCAAAGGAACTTGCTAGTATGTATTCAACCGTAATGACGAGAGAGGCCTTAGAAGTAGTCAATGTGTTAGGAGACGAAAAAAGAAGGTTAATAAATATTATAAAAAATAAATGCATTAAAACAGGTTGTTTGTCAGTAGATTTTCTTTTCATAATATTAGTAATCTTTAAGAAAATATAGAAGTGACCAATAATTAAAAGGAGTTTATATACAAATGATTTGGATAGTGATAATTATTTCAATTATAATGTTTATTCCATTTTATTGTATATTGGGTAAGGAATGGTATGGACCTTATGGATTGTTTTATATACCATTTCTTATTTGCTATATAATAGCAGGTTTAAATTCTAACAAGTGGAATTTTGAGTTGGGAATGAAAACAAGTGGTATTCTTATATTAGGTGAGCTTGCTTTTCTATTAGGTTGTTTAGTTGCAAAAAAAATTGTATGTGTAAAGAGACATGAAAAAACCCAAAGAGTGTTATTTAGTTTAGGGGGAGGGAGCAATAGAGTAAATAACAGAAAATTAGCTTTTTTAGTGTTATTGGAAACGGTTTTTTTCGCTATATATTTAGTTATGGTATATTTGTGGGGGGTTAGGCATGGATGCTCGGTTATTGAGGCAATTAATCATATTATGTTAAATGGTAAATTTGATGGAGATGGAGATCCGTTGGGGTTGCCATTTTGGTTACAGTTGTTGTTACAAATGAACTATATTGCAGGGTATTTTTTTGCATATTTAATTGCAAGAAAAATTCTACTTAAGGAGCATATAAGCACAGTATTATTAATAATAGGTTATGTCGTCTCAATATTAACAAACTTTTTAGGCGGTTCAAGAGGCCCTATCTTAGAAATATTGGCTTCATTGTTGATTAGCTTTGGAATAGTTTACTTTTTTAAAACTGATAGGAAAATATTTTCGATGTCAAAGATAATAAAGGTTGCAATTATAATTGTTATAGTGGGTATTACATTTTTTGCAGTATTACCTTTGATGGGACGAAATCAGACTGCAGTAGATGAAAGTGATGTGTTTACACAATACATAGGTTCACAGATATATAATTTGAATTATTATGTTGAAAATATAGATAAACGAAGTACATTTTTCTGTGCAGAAACATTAAAGAGTTTATATAATGATATAGAATCTATATTAGGTATACAATTGGGATATAAAAATGGTATGGTTGGAAACTTTTTTGTCTTTACAAATAAAGGGCATAATTTAGGTAATGTTTTCACGACTTATTATAATTTTTATATAGATTTTGGAATAATTGGAGTTTTTATTTTCACTTTTTTTATAGGATGGATTTCTGAAAAATACTTTATGAGCATAAAATACAACCAAAGTATGGTTAATTATAAGTTAGTTATATATATATATATGGGGGCATCTATAGCTTTCAGCTTTTTTGCATCAAGATTTTTTCAAAATGTGATACAGTTAAAAATGATCTTAAAAGTATTATGGATAATGATAATGTATTTATATTTGGTTGAAGATTCTTACATTAGAGTGAATTTAGGAGGAAAAAGAAAACTGATATTTCACAAGGTTAGACGCGAATAAAGGAGAAAATCGATATATGAAGATTATATGTGTTTTAGTTACATACAATAGAATTGACAAATTAAAGACTGCACTGAAGTCGTATGTCAACCAAACAACCCTGCCAGATAAAATGATAGTAGTAGACAACCATTCAAATGACGGTACAATAGAATTTTTAAATGAATGGTGTGAAATAAATCATGGATTTGAAAAGGAACTAATATTTTTGCCAAATAATACAGGTGGATCTGGTGGTTTTTATGCTGGATTAAAGAAAGCTTTAGAATATGATTCTGACTGGATTTATATTTCTGATGATGATGCGTATTTAGATGATGATGTGATAGAGAAAATCAAAAGATATGCAACATCAACAGACGACAACGTAGGGGCGATTTGTGCTACTGTAAAAGAAAATGATGGGTTAGGCTATTATCACAGAAGAGTGATAAAAGAAGGTGTATTGGGAATTAAGGAAAAAAATCTGCCTGATACTGATTATAATAGAAAATGTGTTGAATTATCAACATATTCATTTGTGGGAACAGCAATAAGGACAAGCTCATTGTGGAATATCGGATTACCCAATAAGGACTTTTTCTTGTGGTATGATGACACAGAGCATGGAATTAGAATGGGAAAAAGATATAAAATTTTGTTTTACCCAGACATTATTGTGAAGCATGATGTTGATAGCGCAAATACAGGTGTAAATTGGAAAAAGTATTATGGATATAGAAATAATTTGTTATCAATAAAGTATAACTATAATATTCGATATTTTAAAAATAAGATAATGATGTTAAGGATATCTATGTTGAGGGATTACTTAATTCCTGCGCGACGACCACTTATAGAAATGAAAAAGCAGGCAATTAAAGATGCAAAAAATAATAAATTGGGGATATCAGAGGTTTATTATCCAGGAGCGAAACTTTAAAGGAGAATATGATGAAGGTTGTATATGTAGGTGATAATAGAAATCGTGGAAATTTTGGCTGTAGAGCAACAAGCACGGCATTATCACAATTAATTTCTGAGAAAAATGAAATAGTAGGTGTTGTGTCTGGTAAATACACAAACTTTGATAATGGTGAGCTTTTTTTTCACAAAATTTATACAAAGAAATTTTATGAAAAATTAGGAAGAATAAAAAACTGGGATTCATTAAAAACAGGATTTTATCTGTTTGCAAGAATGATAAAAAGACATAAATATTTTTTTAGCAATTTTGATTTTATTGGATATGATTTGGATAAGTCTATAGATAATCTACTTAGATGCTTGCCTGCTAATCCGAATTTAAAGGAATTTGATTTAACGCAATATGATTTTGATGCATTGGTGGTAAACGGTGAAGGTTCGTTTATTTTTGCAACACCGCCATGGAGAGAATGCCTAGTTGAAATGATGTTAATGCATTGGGCTTTAAAAATGGGAAAAAAAGTTTACTATTTAAATGGAATGTTGTCAGATGATCCATATACAGCAACTAATATGAAGACAATTGAGATTGCTAAAGAATTATTTGCAAAATGTGAAGTCGTACAGATTAGAGAATACGAGTCATTGGATTATGCGAAAAAATATTTTCCCAATTCACATATCGAATTGAGACCAGATGCATTATTTACTTGGTATAAATACATAAATGATGGTTTTAATATAAATAATGGTAGGTATTTTATGGGACCGTCAGGTGCTACAGATAGTACATTTAATAGCTATGATTTTACTAAAGAGTATATTTGCGTGGCTGGTTCGTCATCTCTTAGCCTTGAAACAAAGGATAAAGATAAAATAGTAATGACATACTGTAATTTAGTTAATAAATTAAAAACACTAAAAAAGGAAATATACGTTGTTGAGGTTTGTGAAGGGGATTATTTTTTAAGGGAGGTAGCAGAGAAAACAAATACAAAATTGATTCCCATAGACACGCCTATTATTGCAGCAGGAAAAATTTTGGCAAATGCAAGAGCCTTTGTTTCAGGTCGATATCATCCGGCTATTTTAGCCTCATTGGGTGGAACTCCATGTGTATTTATGGCTTCCAATTCACATAAAACAAAAAGTCTTCAGGAATTATTAAAATACGAGAATGTTGTTGAATATCCTGTTTTGCCGTCTGATGAAGAAATTATGAGTATTGTTCAGGACACAAGTATTGTTATCCAAGGCGGAGATGAGACCAGAGATAAAATTCGGAATAGAGCAAAGGAATTGTGTGATAATGCTCAAACTATAAGTGAATTGATTAAATAAGAGGAATAGATTATGAAAGATAGAAATGGTGAGTTGCTAAAAAGTACGTTGATATTATCAATTGGGCAAATCGTTCCTAAGTTTTTGGCCTTTATTATATTACCTATTTTAACAACATATTTGACACAGAGAGATTATGGATTGTATGAGCTCACCATAAGTGTTGCAAGTTTTTGTATACCGATGTTTAGTCTCCAGATTCAGCAAGGAGTATTTAGATACCTGATAGAGAATAAAATAAATAAAGAAAATATTATCACAGATAGTTTTTATTTCTTAATATTGATATTCGTAATTTTTTCATTGCCTGTAGTGGGGTGTTGGTACTTATATACAAAAAGTATCTATCTGTCAACAATTTTTTTCCTTGCATATTTCTTTGAAATGCTATTGACTTGGGCTGGGCAAACAGTGAGAGGGTTAGGAGACAATGTTTCGTACTCTATGGCATATATATGTTATTCAGTATGTTTTTTGGCTGTTTTAGTGTGCGAATTATTATTGAATAAGACACTAAGTATATATAATGTTGTTGTGTCAATGATTATCTCCTATGTCTTATCAGCAGTTTTTTTGCTAGTAAAGGATAAGTTGTATTCATATATATGTTTAGCCAGTTTTGATAAAAAAGTATTGAAGGTATTATTAGCATATTCCATACCAATGGTTATAAGCTCCGCTGCTTTGTGGATTGTTAATTTGTCAGATAGATTTTTTGTTTCGGGAATGCTTGGAGTAGAAGTGACTGCGGTATATGCTGTTGCGAATAAGGTTCCTAATTTGTTTAATTCTTTTTATGGCATTTTTAATTTAGCATGGACTGAGAATACATCAAAACTTACAAAGGATGAGAAAAGTAGTGATTATTATTCGCTTTTTTTTAAAAGCTTTTATAATGTTATGGTAGGACTTATGTTGTTACTTATATGTGTAGGTCCAATTATCTTTAAGATTTTAATAAATAGCAAGTATAATAATGCATACTCACTTATGCCTTGGCTATATATAGGTGTTTTTTTTAGTAGTTTAGTATCTTTTTTAGGATCAATTTATATAGGTGAAAAAAGAACAAAAGATGTAGGCGTTTCTTCGGCAGTAGGTGCGGTGATCAATGTGTTAATAAATTTATTTTTTATGAAACAATTTGGTGTTATAGTAGCTGCGCTATCTACAATAATATCTTATGCAATTATATTCGTATATAGAGCTATTGATATAAAAAAATATGTCACAATAAAATACAATTTAAAATCTATTGTTGGAGGGCTGATTACAATAATTTTTGTATCTATTTTTAATATGGAATTTTCTATAATAAGATGGATGATATCGCTTATAATTATGACTACTTATAATTGGGTGTTTAATAGAAATACAGTTGTAGCCCTTGGGAAAAAGGTGATGGGTAAGTTTGCTAGAAAGTAGAATAGATGCCTGAGGTGCCAGGTGCAAGTGAACATTCTGTGAATAATGTTAAGCTAAGTTTCATGCGTATATATTTATTTAAATATGCCAGTGCTGTACTAAAACAATTGGGGCAGTTGCGATAGTAACAAATAGTATATATCATTATTTGAGTTTATTTGTAGATAATAAAGATGAACATAAACTTATTACTTACTAATGAGGAGAAAACAAATGGAGACAACTTTACTTATAATGGCGGCAGGAATCGGCTCAAGATTTGGAACCGGAATCAAACAGCTGGAGCCTGTAGATGATGGTCAGCACATTATCATGGATTATTCAATCCATGATGCCATAGAGGCAGGATTTAATCATGTTGTATTTATTATCCGCAAGGATATTGAGAGAGAATTTAGATCTGTTATAGGTGATCGGATTGCTGCCATTTGCGGGAAATCTGGTGTTACGGTTGATTATGCATTTCAGGATATTGAGGATATTCCGGGGGAGCTGCCGGCAGGCAGAACTAAGCCATGGGGAACAGGACAGGCCGTGCTTGCTGCTAAAGCCGTGCTGAAGACACCATTTGTCGTGATAAATGCAGATGATTATTATGGCAAGGAAGGCTTCAGACTGGTTCATGAGTATCTGGAGAACGGAGGACAGTCATGTATGGCTGGATTCGTACTCAAGAATACATTGTCTGATAATGGTGGTGTGACCAGAGGCATTTGCAAGATGGACGATCAGAATAATCTGACAGAGGTGGTGGAGACCAAGAATATCGTCAAGACTGCGGATGGTGCAGCTGCGGACGGCATAGCCATTGATACGGAGTCTCTAGTGTCCATGAACATGTGGGGACTGACACCGGAATTCCTGGATATGTTGGAGGCAGAATTCGCGGAGTTCTTTGAGACGGAGGTTCCTGGTGATCCACTTAAGGCAGAGTTTCTTATTCCTACATTCATAGGAGAGCTTCTGGATGAGAAGAAGATGACGGTTAAGGTTCTCCGGACGAATGATACCTGGTATGGTATGACGTATAAGGAAGATGTTGAGGCTGTTAAGGAGAGCTTTAAGGGGATGATTGAGGACGGTGTGTATGAGAAGGATTTGTTTGGGGATTTGTAGATAGGATGTTTATATGGATGTGATGTGATATGATTGCCAGCCCGGGAGGGCTGGCAATTGGTGGTTATAGGTAATATTATAGACCTGTTGCGATTTGCTATACAATGTGGATTGAAAAAAGAATGTATGTTATAATGTTTAATACCAAAGTATGTAATAAAACAAGTGACTGATGATAATTTTACGAAAAACAAAGTGGGGAAGGATATAATATGGATGATTTATTCGAATCAATTCGTAATAAAAAATAATAGAGATCTTCAATTGCTGAAATAAGAAACAAGGACAGTGATGTGCATGGAGTTGGGGCTAATAGGATAGCAATTGATGAACATCATGCAAGACTGTTTGTAAATGCGGCAATGACAATGTCAGATTTTATATTATCTGTTTATATTAAGGAGGCATGACGATATGATTCATAGAGTGACTTGTGATAAATGTGGTTCCATTTCGGAATATGATGATAGATCTATATGGGAGGGCAACCGTGAACGTGAAGAGGTAGAATGCCCTGTGTGTGGGAATATTATTGGGAGCGTTTTTACAGACCTTGTACCTGTAGCAAGGCTTATAAGTAAAGGATAAATTATGTATAGAAAAGTAATGTTTTCATTGATGTTGCTGTCATTGATACTATTATCTCTAATTGCATGGAAAGTTGGTGTGTTTACGACGATCGTAGGTCTGTCATTTTACCGTTAGTAAGAGAGGAGCAAAGAATACTAAATGAGTGGTGGATATATTTCAAAAATAACATTCAACAATAATCAGAGTGTAGAGATAAATGCAAATGATATAGTTGTATTTGTAGGTGCTAATAACGTAGGGAAAAGTCAAACATTAAAAGATATATATAAACTGTGTGATAGAAAAGTTCCTACGATGGTAGTTGAAGATATAGATATCGTTAAGTACGATGTTGATCTTGATAAATTTTTACCCACAATATCGCATATAAAAAACATGGGGGCTTATAAAGAATTTTCGGGAATGGGCTTCTATTTTAATTCGTATAGTGTGCAGGATTATGCTAAAGAAAAGCGGTATGGACAAATAAGAGATATATTTGTTGCTTATTTAGACACTATGAACAGATTATCCATTTGTAATCCTCCTGAATTGATTTCGAGAAATGCGGAAAAAAGGCATCCAATTCATTATGCTGCTTTTAATGGAAAATATAGAATTTGGCTAAGTGAAAATTTTAAAAAGGCGTTCGGTAAAGATTTAATCCCTTTTACACAGAATGGTAGTAATATACCATTGTGTATAGGCGATGTTGTGAAATTCGATACGGAATTTGATGATGAACAACTACGTCAGGAAGCATATTCAGAAATTTTAGAAACATATAAACAGGTTCAGGATCAAGGGGATGGGATAAAAAGTTTTACAGGAATATTATTGTATTTAATGTTGGATTATTATTCTACTTTTTTAATAGATGAACCTGAATCGTTTCTACATCCTCCTCAGGCGAATATAATGGGGCGTATAATAGGTGAGACATTGCAGGCGGATCAGCAAGCGTTTATTTCAACTCACAGTGAAGAAATTATTAAAGGGTTACTAGAAGTTTGTCCAGATAGGATAAAAATAGTGAGAATAAAAAGGGAGGGAGATTATAATTCGATTTCTGTTTTGGATAATGAAAAGTTCTCTGAGATATGGAATGATCCACTATTAAAGTATTCCAATATCATGACGAGTTTATTTCATAAAGAAGTTATGTTGTGTGAGAGCGATTCTGACTGCAAGATGTACTCTGTTATAGAACATCATCTTAAATACAAAGTTGGAAAATATTCAGAAACATTATTTATTCATTGTGGTGGAAAACATAGAATGGCAAAAATCGCTAGTGCCTTGCGGTCATTAGATATAGATGTAAAGTTAATCCCTGATCTGGATGTGTTGAATGATGAATGCATTTTTAAGGGTATTGCGACATCTTTTGATGTAGATTGGGAGAGTATAAAAAAAGACTATAATATAATAGCATCAAATTTACATAGCTCCAAGGAAGCAGTGGATAAAAATAAATTATTGGGTATGGTTTCTCAAATTGTTAATGAATCTGAAAATCCAAATTTATCGTTAAAAGAAATAAATACAATAAAGGCAGAACTGAAAACAGAGTCAAAGTGGGAAGCTTTGAAAAGAAATGGAATAACAGCATTGCCAAGTGGTGATGCAACGGTAGCATTTCAGAGACTGGATCAGGTGTTAAGGAATGCTGGAATATTTATTGTCCCGGTAGGAGAATTAGAATGCTTTGTTAAACAAGTAGGAGGGCATGGGCCTGATTGGGTGAATAAGGTGTTAGAGACGTATCCAGATTTAGATAATGAAGTATATGATGAAATTAAGAAATTTATAACTCAAGTATGTTGTGAGCATTTATAAACAGTGGGTTAGATAGAGTTAGGCAATACTTATTGTATATACAAGTTGTTAACTGGAATAATATTTAAGCGGTAAATCGCTCATATATAGTTAATAGCAACACTTTAGAAGGGGGCAAATATGGCAGAATACATTCGTGAAGTTGAGAAAATTATTGATGCCTACCATAAACAAGATCCGTTATTTTCTTTAAATAGAAAAACAGCATTATATAATGCATTAATCGTCTTTGAGGATGCTTGCCGCTTGGGTGGCACAACGAATCTTGCACTGATAGGTGATAACTTGGAGTATTCAATGCTAATCCGAGAACAATTAGATTCATTAAATGTTTTAATTCAATGGATATTCCAAGACTGTTCGCATAAAGACACTGATACTTTGGATATGAATATTATACCCGAGCGATATATAGATGCTGCAAAGCTATTGCAGTTTCAAGCAAAGCAATATTCACCCATTTATAGTGCGTATACCAGCTATTCGAGAGGCCATTTTTCTGCAAGTGTAAATGAAATACAAAGTAAGATAACTTTCTTAGACAATCCCCAAAATAGGAATATTATAATATCTGATATGGCAGAATCAATATTTAGAGATCAGGTAATGGGAACTAAGTTTATGACTGGTCAGGATTTGTCATTGGCAAACAGTAAACTTATAGATTCTATTAAGTTTCAAGATGGATGCATTTCCTATAGTTCCGATGAAAAAATATGGAATCCTTTTTATGAAATGATGGAGCGGCAATGGATTAATACTAGTGAATTACCAGAAGAATGGGAATTTGACAAGTTTTCAGTAAAAGATTTCAAGCAGTTTTGGATAGCGATAGCGACACTTTGTTTTATTCATATGGTAGCTTGCTTGAAAAGCGGAGTTCCTGGCGCTGCTGTTCAAGAAGCAGTTCTTATAAAATCATCGACTGAATTTGTGCAAGTCATTGCAGATAAAACTAAACTCTCTAAAGATAGAATATCTGCCATATTAAAATTACTAACATATAATAGTGGCTTGAAAAACAACGATATTGTATATCAACCTTTTGTCGAAATTGACAAGGATAGATTAGCCCTTGCTCCTCATTTGATTTTAGCAAGCAGACCAGAAAGAAACCTAATCTCACTTATCCATAAACTGAGAGATAAATCATACTTTGACTTGACAAATTTACGGGAAGGAATTATGCAAGATGAACTTGATGCTGTCACGGAAAAAATATCTACTGTATTAGTGGCAAAGAATAAATCACTTCCCGGTACCCTTCCAGATGTAGATTATGCTATATGGGATAAAGAATACAATTACATTCTTATATGTGAATTAAAATGGCTTGTTGAAGCGGATTCAACATCCGAGGTATTTGCAAGGGTTCAGGATTTGGAGCACGGGTGTAAACAGGTGTCGGATATGCTAACATATGCACAAAAAAATTGCTTTGAATTCTGTAACAAAGTGTTCGGATTTGTTACATCGGATAACTTGCCAGTAGTTATGGGATGTGTTGTTTCAAAAAAGGGGATTAGAGTATACAATTCAGATATTCCTGTAATTAGTTTACAAACACTATTGGACTTGCTAAAGAGTAATAGCGTCAATCATACTTTTGAGGTGATTAAAGAAAAAAACTATTTGTTTCCAACTCCCCCCCATTTTGAATTTGGATTACAAGCAATTTCGTATGCAGGGTATACTTTTGAAATCCCTGCGTTGATAAAAGATCAGCCCAATATTTCTGGAACATATAGGCGTATTGCCCCTAAAATAGGAAGAAATGCTCCTTGTCCGTGTGGGTCAGGTAAAAAATATAAAAAGTGTTGTGGATGTTAAAATTAGGCAGTGAAGCAAGCCAATAAAGATGATGTGGCTAAGAGATGTCATCTAAGAGGTAATGCCATTAAGCTAAGTGTTCGATAAAGTGTTCTGTGTAAAAAATACTTGTGTGTAGAGTGAATAATTACAAGTCAAAAGCATAAAGCAGAGTTTTTATGTATGACAAATAGAATGAATATTGTCTGCATGAAGAAGCTATTCAATTGTAAGTAAATGCTCCACAGTGGGGATCCCCACTGTGGAGCATTTATTTAGAATCATAAAATACAAAATAATATTGAAATATTATAATAGATTATTATAATATTTCAATATAGAGATTGTATGGTAATAAGATGATACGGAATGATGATGTATGTAAATGTCAATGAAAAAGTTTACCAGTCGCTAGCGAAAAAGTTTACCACTCCGCTAACGAATTAGTTTACCATCTGCTATTGAATAAGTTTACCACTTTGGTTCAAATATAAGGGAATGCCCGTGGTAATTGACATTCCCCCAGATGTTAGCCGTAAAGCTTATCAGCTACACCCTCGTATGCATCAAGCATAAGTTCATAGTTGTCATCCAGTTCCTTTACGGTTTGCTGTAGGAGCCAGATATCTTCTATGAGATTGTTGTATTTTTGGATCAGTTCTGACTTCGTCAGATCTGTGTTTTCATCAAGAAAGTGGTACTCATTCATCTGAGACGGCCTCCTTTCCTGAAGTGATCACAGCTGCGTGTTCGTCCCGATAAGGGTTGGACGAGTTCATGTTGAGTACGTGAGACATAAATGTCAGACGCCCAACCAGAGCAGCTACCATTGTTTTATTTTCAAACATAGTTGTCCATTCAGAGAACTTGAGATTAGTTGATACTATAACGCTTTGTCTCTCTGCCCGATCAGATATGATCTTGAATAACAGCTCAGACTGATGAAGGTTGAATGTCAGATAGCTGAGCTCGTCAATTATAAGAAGTTCGGCTTTATCCAGCTGGCGCTCAAGCTTCATGAGGCTTCGATTGTCCTGCGCTTCAATCAGCGAGTTAGCAAGATTTGCTGCAGTGTAGAATTTAACCTTCATGCCCAGGTTGCAGGCCTTGATGCCGAGTGCAATAGACAGATGTGTTTTGCCGGTACCGGGATTCCCGATCATGACTATGTTTTTACGTTTTTTGATAAAGTCACATGTTGCCAGTTCATTAAGATAAGCTTCATCCAGATGTTCAAATCTGTGCAGATCAAGCTCATCAAAAGTTTTCAGATATGGAAAATGGGCCGCTTTAATGTGCCTTTGTCTTGTTGCAGCTTGTCTGGTATCATACTCATTCTTCATAAGTTTGATCAGGAAGTCTGCATAACTGGAATCGTCATTCAGATGCTGTATTATATCGTTGCAATGCTTGAAAGTTGGCAGTTTTAAAAGTTTAGAGTAGAACTCTATTGTCTGCTGTTTTAATTCATCCATCAGCTCACCCCGCATTTCTTATCAAACCTTACGAGATCCGGGTCAGCTACTTCAATGTCATTACTCATGTGAATGATGTTTGTTTCTACCGGTTTGTGCAGATTTGAGCGTATGATATCAACCGTAGGTACTATTCCTGATGGAAGGCTGTGTTTGACAGCAAGGATTTTTTCTTCACCATAATCCACACACAGTCTGAGAAGCTTAACCATTTCGGCATTACCACCGGGAAGCTTTTTGCCCCAGTCGATGAGTTCTTCAGCAACCGTGTCACGTACTGGTTTTGCCTGAAATACGCCTCTTGACTTGCGTTCCAGCAGATCAATGTAGTGCTCAAGGCGGTAAGAAGTTTTTCCTGAACCAAAGAGCCTGTCATGTGTTGCAATAAGTTTTCCATTATACATGATGAGGACTTTATCAGCGTATCCTTTTACGGTTACTGTACGGCGTAGATATCTTACCGGTACTGAGTAGTTATTCTTTTCAAATCTGGCCGTAGAATAATCACCTATCTCAGGAGTTGCAGTGCGGCTTGTATCATACCTATATATAGGAACAGAATGAAGATACAACTGCTCCTCATGGTATGCTTCATTTACACTTATCGTTCTTGACTGAACTTTGTGAGTTTTGCGGTAATTCAGACAATCCTCTATGAGCTTTGCGTTAAGCTCCTCAAGAGACTTGGCTTTTGGTACTGGCACCATAAAATTTCTTCGTGAATAACCGACTAGATTTTCAACCAGACCTTTTTCGTTACCGCTTGCTATGTTACAGAAATCAGTCTGAAATGCATAATGAGCTGCAAATGCCGCATAGCCATCGGTTGCTATAGCATGTTTGCCAAAGCCCTCCCTAACGGCAACTTTGGCATTGTCAAAAATCAATCGATTGGGCACGCCGCCAAAGTGATCAAACATACGTTGCTGGGCTTCGAGAAACGATTCAAGGTTCTGCGTATAAAACAACTGGACAAATATGTCACAGCTGTAACATAATCGCCCGCAGAAGCTGTATAGCTTTTGCTTGACACCATTTAGATAAACAGTGCATTCACCCCAGTCTATCTGTATGGCATCTCCGGGATCATACTCAAGCGGTATGTCTGCCTGTGGATGTACAGAATGCTCTTTTCTAAGATCGTTTACGGCCTTTCTGATAGTGGATTCTCCTCCGGCGAATCCCTTCTCAGCGACAAGACGATCATAAATACGTTTTGCCGTGTGCCGTTGCTTGGCGAGCCCCTCCCGTTCATCTTCTCTGAAACAAGAGAGAATGAATTCGCGAGTCTCGTCGGTGATGATTGTTGAATCCCTGTGGTACTCTTTCCGATTACCCGGGATAGTAGTTCCATCACAATACTTTTTGACTGTCTGCCTGGATATGCCAAGTGTTTTGGCTATGGCACGGATCGACATTCCGTCATTGTGATAGGAACGGATAAGGTAATACATGTCCATTTCTACTTTCACACCTTTCGTCTCCTTCGTAAGATTTTGAACATAAAAATCTTACAGGATGTATTCCAGGTGGTAAACTTATTCAGTAGCGAAATGGACTAAAGTGGTCAACTATTATAATAGCGTTTACAGATGTATGCGATTTAAGAAAGAAATTATAAAAAGATAAGTGCCTCATTGAGGATTGGTTTTGTGATGGAAAGCATAGTGGAAAAGAAAGGGGAGATAAGATGAAAGATGCAATTTCGCAGGTGTACGAGAGTAAAGAAAAACTAATTATTATAGGCTTAACAGGTAGAACAGGTTCGGGATGTAGTAAGGTTGCGGAGATACTTGAAACTAGTAAATTTGAAGATTTACACATGAAATCAGCAAAAAGTTATGATTATAAAAGTAGTGATGAACGTAAGTTTAGTATAATATATGATTATATGAAAGAACCCGGTAGGTGGTTCCCATTTTCTGTTATTGAAGTGAGTTCATTAATCTTTGCAAGTGCTTTCGAGTCTGGAATTGAAGAATTTATAAAATTTATAGATGGAATAACCGATGATTCCATGATAGAAAGTCTACATATCGGTGAAAAGGACAAATTTATAGATCAAATACGTATGATGAGTTACGTTTTTGTAGAAGCTAAAAAGTATAGTTTAAGTCTAGATAATAAAAATGTTGAAGAACTGTCTGATATACAAGTTGAAGAATACTATAACTATTATATGATGCAAGTAAAGAAGGAGAAAAAAAGGTTTAGAGACGTTCTAGATGAACATACTTGTTATTATGTGTATAATGATGAAACGAGAGGAAAACAACAATCGAAGTATCATTTGTATACATATTTAATGCAGAAATTTGGAAATAACATAAGATGTTCTGGTGATCCTTTTGTATCTCAATTTGATGAGAAAAAGTATAATTTTTTTGCCCATAGAATAGATAATTTAATAAAAATAATAAGCAAATATAATGAGATTAAAGGAAATTCTTCTACGAGAATATGTATTGATGCAATAAGAAATCCATATGAATCTATTTTTTTGAGAGATAAATACAGAGCATTTTATTTAATGGCGGTAGGTACAGATGATAGTGATCGTAGAAATAGATTGAGTTATCTTACGTTAGAAGAACAGAAAAATTTGGATAATATAGAGTATCCTGAAAAAACAAAAGAACCTGAAGGTGTATTTTATCACCAAAGTATAGAAAAGTGTATTGAATATGCAGGTATTCATGTGTATAACCCTTCTGTTACAGGCAATAAGTATTATGAGCTTACAGAACAATTGATAAAGTATATTGCACTGATAATACATCCGGGATTGGTAACACCATCACATATTGAACGATGTATGCAATTGGCATATAACACTAAATTTAATTCTGGATGTTTGTCTCGCCAGGTGGGTGCCGTGGTTACAAGAGCGGATTATTCAGTTCAGTCTGTCGGATGGAATGACGTACCCAAAGGGCAGATCCCATGCATGTTACGAGATGTGCAGGGATATTGTAAAAATAGAGATGGAGAATCGTTTAGTAAATTTGAACTAGAGGATAATAGATTTTCGGAAGTAATGCAAAAAATTGATAATAAAGTAGAAAATAAACTTTGTGGAAGAAAAATGACATATTGTTTCAAGGATGTATATAATGGCATGACTGGAGATAAGAATCAAGTGTATACCAGAGCTTTACATGCTGAAGAAAATGCCTTTTTACAGATTTCTAAGTATGGCGGATCCCCGGTTATGGGAGGAAATTTGTTTACCACGGCAAGTCCGTGTGAATTGTGTGCAAAAAAGGCATATCAACTTGGGATAAAGAATATATACTATATAAATCCGTATCCGGGAATATCATATACGCATATTTTATCATTTGGTAAGAAAAACAATCCATGTATGAATTTGTTTTTTGGGGCTATTGGTCAAACCTATTTGGAATTATATGAGCCTCGTATAGCGGTAAAGGATGAATTGGAATTATTGACAGAAGAAAGTATAAAAAAGATTGCACAGGGTGAGGAACAAGAGCAAACGGTAGAGTATGGAGATATTGAATATGAATCAGTTTGTATTGATTTCCAATTCGCAAACAATAGAAGTGAGATAGAGTGTTACAGATCTGTTGAGGCAAAGATATTGGCAGAGGAATTATGTGATGTGAAAAAGAGTATTGTTTGGACAGGAAGTTCTTATGATGGAACCGAATTAGTACCGGAAGAAAGTGATGAAGATATAAGAATTGAACAAACTACAGATTTTTTACCATATACCTATACAATAAAAGCAGATAGAAAGCAAGACAATAAACTAAAATACAAAGTGGTTACAAAAGTTAAAGATGAAAAACAAGTCATGTCTCCATATCTAGCGCATAAAGTACGGAATAAGACTCGTTATTTGGAATTGAAAATATCAAGCAAGCACACAAATGATATCTTTGAAAATGTTACGTATAATGTGTATGCAGATTTGGAAATGAAGACACTTATAGAATCTAAAGAATTAGAGATAAAGGATGTGAACGATGTATATGTGGCTGAAGTAAAAATTGATTCACCAAATGTGAATTACACATATGCTATTAATTGGAAATTTAAAAAAAACAGTCTTGAAAAATTTCTTTTGTAATATATGATAAAGGTAGTGGAGGTGAATATTATGGAAGGTGATTGACATAATAAAAGAATTGTTAGTGTTTGTAAATTTCAATTCTAAATTTCAATAACAAGTTGGACACTGGCTATACAACATCCGCTTGATAGATTTTAGTTTTTTCAAGTAAAGTGTGTAAGTTGGGGATTTTTATAGAGAGACTATGAAGAAAAGTCTGTAAATAATAATCTTCTATGATAATGATTGAGCTGGAAGCACTAAATTGGAGCTTCCAGCTCTTGTTATATATATACGACATGATTTCGGGCATGTCAAGAGTGGACGTCAAAAACGTCCTTCTCATCATGTATACAGATTCTGTTATTCTGGGAGTCTTCCCTCGTACATAATACTGAGTTCACCGTAGACCTGTCCCCAGTTTCGAATGCTCATAGTCCATTTTTTAGTAGCTTCGAAAGTTGCCAGATACAGGGCTTTCAAGAGCGCTGTATCACTTGGAAATACGCTTCTCTGACGGTTGAGCTTACGGTAGGTAGAATTCAGACTTTCGATAGCATTTGTCGTGTAAATAACCTTTCTGACATCCGGTGAGAACTTGAAAATCGGCGTTATTGCATCCCAGTTATCATACCAGCGTTTCATAGAATTCGGGTATTTTGCGGTCCATTTTTCAGTAACTCGATCCAGAGCCAGTCTAGCTTTCTCTTCATCGGAAGCATGGTAAATCGTTTTTAGGTCGGAAGCAAACGCTTTTCTGTCCTTATCGGGAACATATTTTAACGTGTTTCTTACCTGATGTACAATACATCTCTGATACTCCGTTTTGGGGAATGCAGCGGCAATTGCCTCTTTAATACCGCTAAGACCATCAGCGCAGATAATCAAGATATCCTTTACACCACGATTCTTCAGCTCATTCAGGACGGACAGCCAGTATTTTGAACTTTCATTATCACCGACCGTGATTGAAAGAACCTCTTTTTTTCCTTCTGTGTTGATGCCAAGAATGACGTTGGCAGCCAGTTTTCTGATCACTCCATTATCTCGTACGGAATAATGGATGGCATCTATATAGAGAATTGGATATACCTCATCCAGCGGTCGATTTTGCCAGTCTTCAATCTGAGGCAGGATTTTATCTGTAACGTCTGAAATAAAGCCTTCTGATGTTTCAAAACCGTAGATATCTCCGATGGTTTCGGATATTTGCCGGGGCGTCATCCCTTTGGCATACATGGAGATAATCTTCTGATCGATATCAGAAATATCCTTCTGACGTTTCTTTACAATCTGTGGCTCAAATGTTGATTTACGGTCCTGTGGAACATCGATATCCATGCTGCCATAGCTGCTGTTTACACGCTTTGATTTATATCCATTGCGGTAATCATCGCTATCAGATCTTTCAGATTTCTGGTAGCCAAGATGATCATCCATTTCTGCTTCCATCATCTCTTTGATGGTGCCGCCAAGCAGATCCTTAAGAGCATCCTGGATATCTTCAGCGGTTTCAATATCATACTCCTGAAGAAGTTGCTGAATGATGTTTCGCTTTCCCTCTGTCATTACTACTTTGTGTACAGGTTTCTTTTCTCTTCTTGCCATAATAAAAGGCCTCCTATGATTTATATTTTACCATAGAAGGCCTTGCTGTTATTAGCTATTTACAGAAAAAGTTTCACACACTCTTTATAAGAGGTCATATTTTATAAGTATGAGGTGACCCCTCAAAGTTAGATTTTTTACTAGACGACTTCGGTCGTCTCGTTTTTCTTTATGCAGCTAGAAGATGGAGTCTGTATTGAACAGGACTCATCCATCCTAACTTTTCTTTTATTCGTTTCTCATTATAGTATTTTATAAAACGTTCTATATCTTCCAAATATTTAGCTGATATTTGAGTTGCAACATCTAATGTTTCTTTTTCTGTTGTTATTTCGGTATATATAATATCATTTATCCATTGAAATTTTTCTGGGACATCTTTAGCAGTAATATTATATAATACCGGAATTACAACGATTTTTTTATTTTTTAGCAATTCATATATTTGCTCCAACTCTGAAATTGCGCAGGGGCTTTCAAATAATGCATGGGATATAATTACTACTACATATCTTGATTTATATAACCCTCTTTCAAAGTTGAGATAGTCACCATCATCTCCAATAAAAAGCTCATCATAATCATACCATATTTTATATCCATAATTTTTCAAATGATAGGATAAAGATTGCGCAACAATATATCTTTCAACATGTGAAAGACAAATAAATATCATAGAGAGACCTCATTGTTATGTAGTTAAATGCAAATTCTTTAATAATATTGTGGCAACAATAGTATAATTGATTGATAACTAATAATTATCTGTTACAAAATTTATAGATTTTTTAATGAGTTCAGACATGTAATTCGAAGCGGCAGATAGAAAAAATGAAACCTAAGAATAAATATATATTTTAATGAAAATGTATAGTGTAAAAAATGTTAAGAATTGCTATATTGTATAACAATATTCATAGTCATGTGATATAATATTCTTGTTTGAAAATAAGAATTGATATAAAGAGAAGAAAATGAGTGGAGATAAAATAGGATAAAATATGGAATGGCTGAAGGAAGATAAACTGCTTATTGAAAATAATAATGATAAGAGTTATGCGAATAAAAAGAAGAGTGAAGTAGTTTATGGAAATTTATTATTATATAAACTGGAAAAAGTAAAACAAGTAGAACTGCCACCTGATTATTCAGTTGATTTTGGGTACTATAAATTACTTTTTTTTACTTTAGAAACATTGAGAGAAATAATTTCTATATTAGAGAGAATTCGTCAAAAAGGAATTAAAAAGGCAATAGTATTTTTTTCTAGTGATATACTGGTTTTTTCTGATGATTTAACAGTGTCTATGACTGAGTATGTTATTTATTATTATTATGCGAAATATGGAATACATGCATATATTGATCATGCTGAAAAAAAAGGAAAAGATATGGAGATTGGACTATCTATAAGAGAAAAAAGAATTCGAAATGGATTTTATTATGGAGAGGCGGGAAGAGGTTTTTTTAGTAATTCGTTTCTTGCGGTAAAAGATTTGTTATGTGATGAAATCACAGAAGATGATTATTTTGCACGATACGATAGATCAAGTAGGTTTAAAAAAATAGTTGGAGAAGGCCCGTGGGATTCTTCGGTAGCTATAAGTGAGTGCAGTACTTTTTTAAGTAATGCCAATGTCAGTAAAAAAGCGATAGATGCGGTGGCAGATGTTATAGGAGAGTTGGCGCCAAATGCGATTGAACACGGAAAAACAAATTGTATGATTGACGTTTGTTTTGAAAGATCCACATCTTTAACGGGAAAAGATTATACAAGTATATCATTGGTCGTATATGATTTTTCAGAAAAGTTATTGTGGAGTGACTTATATACTAAAATTTTTCTGTCCTCAGATGAAATAATACAAAAGCGTCAAAGAATTGGTACAGTAAGAAAAGCATGGAATGAACATAAAAAATATTTTTCTAATGAATATTCTGAGAAAGATTTTTATAATCTTATGGCATTTCAAAGAATATCTGGTAGAGCAGGAGATCGGTATGATGGTGGGCTTGGAATAAGTACATTGGTTGAAAAAGTACGTAATTATAGTGAAAAAGATGAGTGCTATGCTTTATCAGGAAATGGTGCGATGCATTTACAGAGAGAATTAACTGTTCCGGATAGTGACGGTTTTATTGCATTTAATTCAGAACGGCAGTTTGTATACAAAATACCTGATAAAGATGGAGTTTTAAAAACGAAATTTTACATGCCAGGAGTTGCATATAATATGATTTTTTATTTTGAGGAGGTTAATGATGGTGAATATAGAGATTAGAATAGACGTGCCTGATAATGTGAGTATTGTTGCAGGTCCTGGTCCAGGGAGAGACGCATACAAAAGGAATAAACATGTAATAGACATTGACTGTATGAATATTATAAGCTTCCCTGCACATGTAAACAGGATAATAGGTTCTTTTTTTACTGGATTCTTTGAAGAATTGAGAAAAAATATGACGCCAGGAGAAATAAAAGAACATTTTGCGTTTGAGGAATCAATGCAGTGTTATGAAAGTGCAATGCAAGCCTTTAATAAATATATAGCTGATAACGAGTAAGGAGACTTGAATGGGCGATTTCCTTAAGGGTTTTTTAGAACTACTTGAATATGCGGATGAACATGATGGCATTTTGGCAATGTTAGGAATTGCGGTAACAATTATTATTTTTCGTAGAGAAGTTGCTAACAATTTTTACACTTTAGAAAAGGAAAATTTTAATAAAGTGTTTGAGCCGGCTTATAAGATTATACCTCAAAAAATAAAGCAACTTGAGAATGCGGGAATTGAGCAGTGGAATCAATGCTTTGAAGAATTGTTAGGTGAATTTTCAAAAATGTTAGATGGAGCAAATTATTTTCGATATACGATGCCATATTTGTATAAACTTATAGAGATGTATGTTGATGAAATTGAGGATCTTTCAAGGCATGATAATTGGAGATTATATAGATGTTCTGAAAGACAACTACAATTAGTTACAAAAAAATCGCGTAGGATAATAAGATCGATTGACAATGCATCTAAAGGTAAAGTATTTATAATAAAATTAAGTGGATTAAAGTGGATTCGAAAAATAAAAGATGTAGTTATGAGATTAATTGTGGATCAACCGTACGACAGAATTGCGAGTCAGGTAAAAAAGTTGTCTTGTTATGAAGCTGTTACATTCAATGACACAAGAGGAGAAATATATTCAGAAGAGGAACTTGATAGACTTAAGTGGGGGCATATACAGATTTGTTCTAAAACAGGTTACAATGTGGTTAAGGTAGTTCCAATTCAAAAAACAGGAATAGTTCGTTTTGGATATTCATTTAATTTTCGAATTGGGAGAAGAATCGGAAGAATTACAATAAAAACCCCAAAAGATAGGAGTGTGAAAATTCGCCAATTACATCATATTGTAAAATTAGATCTAGTAGATACATGGGCTCATAAATTGGTGATAATATGGAAAAAGGAAGATGATAATTGTTTGTATTATGATGTGGTAAAAATTAGACGTTACATAGCTTAATATCAAAAATAGTGATTGCCAGCCGAAATGGCTGGCAATTGGTGTATACATGCAAATTTGGTTAGTGGTCAGGGGCTTATTCTGTAAAAAACGCCATAGCCTCTGTGCATATAATCATTCATATCAAAAATTTTTTACATCTAAGACAAGTGTTATGAGTAGTTAAAATAAAACAAATATTGTATGTTGTCAAAATGTGTAATGGATTTTATTGGAGATAAAAGATGTTTAATTACAAAAACCTGTGTGACTACGAATTTGAAATATTGTGCAAAGATATAATGCAGAAGAAGCTGGGTGTTCCACTTCAGATATTTGCGAGGGGCCGTGATGGAGGCATTGATATAACTGATGATACTGTGAGCAAAAATGTTGTTATACAGGTCAAGCATTATATCAATAGCAAATACAGTGATCTTATATCAAGCCTGAAGAAGGAGGTTTCGAAGGTTGCTGAGCTGAAACCGGAGAAATATTATGTGTGCAGCGCATTGGAGCTTACCCCTGCAAATAAGACGGAGATTTTCAATTTGTTTGCGGGATACATGGAAGGTTCATGTAATATATTGTCGTTGAATGATATAGATGAGTATCTGCAGGATCCGGCAAATATGGATATAGTGCGCAAGCATTACAAATTGTGGCTTGAATCCGCAAATATATTGGAAGAGATTGATAGCAGAGATATTTTTATAGATTGCGAAACGCTTCTCTACAACATAAAAGAGGAACAGAGAGAATTTGTTGAAACATTGAGCTACAGACAGTGTATAGATGTCCTTGAGCGTAATCGTTTGTTGATGATTCTTGGAATGCCGGGAACTGGAAAGACCATGACGACCAAGATGCTTGCTTTGTATTACGCAGCACTGGGTTACCGGATTATTTATACGACAAATGGGGATCTGCAGAGCATAAAGAAAGCTTTGTCAGTTGATAAGGAATCTAAAGAGATTATTCTGTTGGATGACTGCCTTGGACAGTATTACTTCAGAATGAAGGACACCCAGGAAAATGAACTGATGTCTTTGATCAAATATGTGTTGATGCATAAGAACAAGAAACTCATCATGAACTCCAGGGTGACGATATTTCAGCATGCGAAGGAAGCTTACATAGAGCTGAACAGTTTTATAGACACGGAGAAGGTGCGGCTCCAGTATATTGATATGGATTCTATGACCATTGAAGACAAGGGAAGGATATTCAAGAATCATTTGTATTTCAGAAATATACCATCGGATCATTATGTTCAGATCCTGAAAAATAATAATTATCGTTGGATAGTCAAACACAGGAATTATACACCGCGTATCATAGAGTATGTTACGCGGCAAAATGTATCCAACAAGATTGCTGCTGGCGAATATTGTGAATTTATAAGGAGATGCCTGGATAATCCTACTGAAATCTGGAGAGATGAGTTTAACAACAGGCTCAAGGCAGAAGACAGGATTTTCCTTACCTCACTGTTTTCGTTGACGGAAGTTGGTGTGGAGGACAAGGTACTGCGCAGAGTATTCAATGCTCGTATTACGAAAAGAACTGATATAGACACAACCCGAAATGTGTGGGAAACAGTATTGAAGCGGATGGAGGGAACATTTGTCAAGATCATAGAGAACAAAGGCGTGCGGCAAATTGGAGCTATCAACCCATCTGTAAATGATTTTTTGAAGAATTATCTGGACGAGAATGAACCTGAGGTTGAAGAAATCGGGAGAAACGCCACGGAATATATTCAGATTGTCAGAGGATTCGGCCCGGACATAGTGGATATTGTTAGATCTGGAGATGCAAGTAAATACAATTTCAAAAGCGATGTTGAAAGGCAGCTTGTCATATTGTCGAATATATGTGAGCTGGGTATATGCATGGAGCAATACAGAGATATTGTCAGGACATTTGTGGAGTCTTTGCCATATGCGTTTTATAACAAAGCAAGTACATTTACTGTAGTGCCTTCTTTGCTTTCAGAGCCGCTGGCATCATATTATGGTACACGTGAACATTTGTCGTCAGAGGCGTTGGATGACCTGCTGGATTCGATGGATTTTGACGATTTTTGTGTATTTGAAGAAAATCTGAAGAATAATGGACTGGAACTGTGTGAACTGGTGGACAGTGATGTTGTTCTGGAAAAGCTGGACAAGGCCATGCGGGATTACATAGATGGATATGACAGATCCGAAAGTTATACAAATCAGGATACATATGAACTTTTTAAGGAGAATACGATATACAACGGAGTGTATCATGAGGTTGATGTAGATAAGGTTGTAAATATTTTAGCGGATTGCGTGCGGGATGATATATATGACGATGTGACAGGTAAATTGGCAGTATTCCCTTGTGCGATAACAGATGACATTGACTTATCCAGATATGATATCTGGGCGAATGCTGGTGAGATTGAGAGTTATGTGTGCGATGTGCTGGCTGATCCTGGTGACAGAGATTATGGCGATTTTTATGATGGTGATAGTTCTTATTCGGGGCATTTGGATGGGATGGATGAGTTGGATTTTATATTTGCGGAGTGATGACTTTAGGCATACTAAGCAATGAGTTAATATCATTGCTAACATGGACAGAAAAAATATATACATGTTTACTAATTAAGATAAGGGAAAAGATTATGAATAAGGGTAAAGAAAGAAAAAAATGTTATGTTGATTTAAAAAAAGAATTTACTATTTACAAATATGTATGTCGTAGACGTATAAAATTTAATGAGAGAAAAAGTTTGAACGATCTAGTTAAATTCGATACCCATAATGAATGGATACACTATGTAGTATGTTCAAATAAAGTCTATTCAAAAGATGAACTAGAGGAATTTAGAGCATATCTCATACAAAGACAAAGAAATATTAATCCGAGTAAGGAGTATTGGTCACTATCGGTGCCGGTTTGTATGACTATAATCCTCGATAGAGCGATGAATATGTTGGATGTTTTGGGAAAAATTCAAAAGAAATCAGTGGGAATAATAATGGTTATAATTATAGGAGTGTTTGTTATTGAAGTATTTATAGTAGGAGTACTGGTGTTTCTTATAAAAAATATAGGAGATTATGAAGATAGAATAAATTTTTATAAAGATTATATATCTATAATTGAGAACATGATAAAAAAATTATAGTAAAATTCTATGTTGTACAATACTAAGAGTTAAATCAAATTTTTATTTGTTCACAATAATTTCGGGGGGATATAACCAGCAAAACTAAGTCAAAAATGCTCCTTGAAATACCCCACCCGCTTCTATATAATTAAGATATATTTGTTACGGAAAATGAACTATTTAGCCCGGTTTTACAGGGCTGAAGTTCAATACCAGGGAGGATTTACTATGAGGTTGGTTACAAGATCGGATTTTGATGGACTTGCGTGTGGCGCACTGCTGAAGGAAGCGGGAATTATTGATCATTGGAAGTTTGCGCATCCGAAGGATCTTCAGGACGGATTGATCGAGGTTACGGAGGATGACTGCCTTGCAAATGTGCCATTTGTTGAGGGCTGTGGACTTTGGTTCGATCATCATTCAAGTGAGCATGAGAGACTGGCGCTTGAGGGTAAATACAAGGGGGAGAGTCGTATAACTCCATCGTGCGCTAGAATAATCTATGAGTATTATGGAGGCAGAGAGAGATTTCCGCAGTTTGACGATATGATGGAGGCTGTTGATAAGGTTGATTCAGGTAATCTTACCATCGATGAGGTACAGAATCCAAAGGGATGGATACTTATTGGATTCCTGATGGATCCTAGAACCGGACTTGGAAGATTCAGGAATTTCACCATATCAAACTACCAGCTTATGGAGAAGCTTATAGATGCATGTCGTACCATGACCACTGATGAGATACTTGCCATGCCGGATATACAGGAGAGAATAGTTCTGTATAATGAGCAGACAGAGAAGTTCAAGGAGATGGTCAAGGCACATACCATAGTGGACGGTAATCTTATCATAAGCGATCTTCGCGGAGTGGATCCGATATACACCGGCAATCGTTTCATGATATACAGTATGTATCCTGAACAGAATGTGTCAGCGTGGATAGTAAGCGGACGTGGTGGACAGGGATGTTCGGCAGCAGTTGGATACAGTATCCTGAACCGCACAGCGACCATGGATGTTGGAAGCCTTATGCTCAAGTATGGTGGCGGTGGACACAGGAAGGTTGGTACGTGTCAGTTCAAGGATGACGAGATGGATACAAGACTTCCTCAGATGCTTGAGGAGCTCAAGGCTCAGGCTAATTCATAAGAAATATTGACAAAAAATAACCGAATGATACAAGTTTTAATTCGTATCATTCGGTTATTTTTTATGTTATAAAAATGTTCTTAAAGGTCTTCTTAAAGATTAGTCTCTCTGGAACAGATCTCTTGTGTATACCTTGTCTTTGATGTCGTCGAGGCATGAATTGTACCTGTTGGCGATGACAGCGTCGGACATGGATTTGAATTTGTCTAGGTCATTTACAACTTTGCTTCCGAAGAATGTGGTTCCGTCTTCAAGGGTTGGCTCGTATACAACGACGGTTGCGCCCTTGGCTTTGATACGCTTCATGACACCCTGTATACTGCTCTGGCGGAAGTTGTCGGAGTTGCTCTTCATCGTCAGTCTGTATACACCTATGACACATTCCTTCTCCTGGGCTGCTGAGTAATCCCCGTTATTGTTGTAGTCGTAGTAGCCTGCGATGGAGAGAACGCGGTCTGCGATGAAGTCCTTTCTCGTTCTGTTGCTCTCAACGATGGCGCTCATCATATTCTGGGGCACGTCGTTGTAGTTGGCAAGGAGCTGCTTTGTATCCTTTGGCAGACAGTATCCGCCGTATCCAAATGATGGGTTGTTGTAGTGTGTTCCGATTCTTGGGTCGAGACATACGCCGTTTATGATGTCCTGTGTGTTAAGTCCCTTCATCTCTGCGTATGTGTCAAGCTCGTTGAAGTAGGACACGCGGAGTGCGAGATAGGTATTTGCAAATAACTTTACAGCCTCAGCTTCGGTGAAGCCCATGAACAGAGTGTCTATATCTTCCTTGAGGGCACCCTCCTGAAGCAGTGCGGCAAATGTATGGGATGCCTTAACTATCTTCTCGTCATTCTTGTCTGTGCTGACAATTATCCTTGATGGATAGAGGTTGTCGTACAGTGCCTTTGATTCACGAAGAAACTCTGGGCTGAAAATGATATTTGACGTGTTGTATTTCTTCCTTACGGACTCGGTATATCCAACTGGTATAGTTGATTTGATGACCATGATGGCATCCGGGTTGACCTTGAGGACGAGCTCGATAACGGCCTCAACGGCTGATGTGTCGAAATAGTTCTTGTTGCTGTCGTAGTTTGTCGGAGCAGCTATGATTACGAAATCTGCATCCTTGTATGCTGATTTGCCATCGAGAGTTGCTGTGAGATCAAGCTCCTTCTCGGCGAGATATTTCTCAATATAGTCGTCCTGTATAGGGGATTTCTTGTTGTTGATGAGATCAACCTTTTCAGGGATGATGTCAACTGCCGTTACATGGTTGTGCTGTGCCAGCAGGGTCGCAATGGACAGACCAACGTAACCGGTTCCTGCCACTGCAATGTTCAGTGGGGATGGAGACTCGAGCTTGTGTGCGCCAGCATTGATGAACATTTCTGTGAGGTCGAAGTTCAAAACCTCTGACAAACTTTCGAGCTGCTCTATAGAAGGAACAAAATCCTTCTGCTCTATTCTGGAAATGAGTGCTCTGTTGATACCGGTTGCATCGGCGAGCTGAGCCTGGGTCATACCCTTTTCTTTTCTTCCGTTCATGACAGTGTCAGCGAGACGTGACTGTGATAATTTCTTCATGATCAAAATTCCTTTCTCTGATGAGTATTCTCTATTATTCTTAGAAGTATTATTCAAAACTAGCAACAAATGTTAATATTTATAACATTTACAATGCCATAATACATGTAAAAACGGCATAAATCAAGAGAAAAATGTATTTTAAACATAAAGCCATACACAATTAATGTTAATTAAAATAACATGCATAAAACAACTGAAAATATAGTTTATTTCAACGCAACATCGAGTCTTATCGGATTGTGATCGCTGTTTTTAAAATCCAGATCTATGGTCTCTGTGGAGTTGATCTGCAAATTGCTCGATACTATGAATCCGTCGATGACATAATATTGGAAACTCTCGTGGTCGCTTCCTTCGTATGGTTTGTCCAGGGATCGGCATGTCGGAGCTGAGGAATCGGTGATGCAGGTGAAGGAATCTCCAAATTCAGATACATCTATACTCCCTGGTGCCCACAGGTCAGCGGATTGCTGAGGGTATGCGGACAGATTCACATTTGAAAATGTCTGGTTGAAGTCGCCTCCTGCGATAACGTAGTTCCCTGCTGCCGCCTCATTTTGGAGAATGTCGGCGAGCATCCTGGTCTGGGCGGCTTTGCCCTCGCCTGAGTCATAAGCCTCCAGGTGTAGATTTACTATGACGAGTTCGTGTTCACTTCCGGCGATCGGTATTCTGGACACGATCAGGCATCTTTTCAGGTTGCACAGTCTGATCGGATAGGTAAATGGACATGGAAGTTGTATTCTTTCTGCATCCGATACTTCAAATGTGCTGAGAGTCATTATCCCCGATGTCACTCTGCCGATCGGTGGAAGTGGATATGGAACCATGAGTGTTTTGTAGTTGTAGGCGTATGAGCTTGTGTATGACGGCAGCTTTTCCCTCAAAATATCGGCTTCGTTTATCTTGTGGCTTCTGGATGATCGTTCATCGACCTCCTGGAGAAGAAAGATGTCAGCGGCAAGTGAATTCAGCTCTGATGTGATGGCCTCCATATTGTCATTTACCTGCTTTGCGGTGGAAGTGTACACACTGTCTCCTCCGTCCATGAAAAAGTCAGCATTTGCACCGAGGGATCCGTAGCCGAGATTCCATGTCACGATGGATATGGAGTCGCCGACAGATGGTGAAAGCTTGGCTGAGTCGGTTGCATTTTTGCCAAATGTGCTTCCGGATGTGACCTCAAGGGATTCGGAATCGTCTGGCTTGTATTCTGTTATAGTGAGAACTCCTACAAATATTATGGCGGCCGCAAGGATTACGCCGAGGACGATACAAGTTATTTTTAGAATCTTTTTTGCTATTATCATGTTGGATATTTCCTGTTCTATATTTGTTCAGCCCGTCCAAATGGTTAGTTGGACTGACATGTAAAGTATATCAGACGCGGTGGGTGTAAACAATGTGTAAAATGACACATGTTGGGAATCGTGGTATAATGTAGCACGCTGATGCGTGCGCAGGTCATCGTGATGACACATGACGACATATGATATAATGTAGCATGCTGATGAGGCGTAGGTCATCGCGCATATGTGAGACGTATGATATAATGAGCACAAGTGAGCCAACATGCTTGCATGATTGGCGAGCGGCGAATTGGATCATGATAGTTGCGACAGCAACGGAAAGCACCGTAGGTGCGAATCATGATATAATGAGCAACGAGACATAGTATAGTATAAATTTTTGAGGGGAATTTATGTTTGAACTTATTATAAAAGATATAATGGAGGTCGCGGGCTACCTTCCGATAGGTATTTTGTGCGGGTGCATAGCAGTCGTTACTTATCTCGTGTATACAGTGAGTCCTGCAGGAAAAAAGGTCAGTGCCGGCGGACGTGTGAAGAAGTCAATAGTGTGGTTCCTGCTGGTGGTGTATCTGGCGGTGATGGCAGTTACTGTGTTCCTGTCCAGAGAGCCGGGCTCAAGGCAAGGCATTGACATGACGCTGTTTCAGACGTGGGGAGTGACGCCCCAGGAGCACGCATTTGTCATAGAGAATATATTGCTCTTTGTGCCGTTCGGCGTGCTTTTCCCGCTTGCGGTGGCTGGAAGTAAGAATGGCGATGGCAGGGCGGTAGACAGGTTGTCCAAATGCACTGTACTGTTTGGATTTCTGTGCAGTGTCTGCATAGAGACGGTTCAGCTTATAACGGAGCGCGGTTACTGCCAGCTCGATGATGTAGTTATGAATACCCTCGGAAGCCTTGCGGGATATATTATATTTTTAATTATAAAAAAGATGAAAAATATAAAAAAAATGGAGGAATAGATCATGCCATGTACAACAATATTGGTAGGAAAAAATGCGTCTTATGACGGTTCAACAATAATAGCGAGAAATGACGATTCGGGTGCCGGTTCGTACACGCCGAAGAAATATGTGGTTGTGAAGCCGGAGGAGCAGCCAAGAATATACAAGTCGGAGATATCCCATGTGGAGATTGAACTTCCGGATGATCCGATGCGTTACACCTGTGTTCCAAATGCGCTGGCGGGCGAAGGAATCTGGGCGGCAAGCGGAGTGAATTCTGCAAATGTGGCTATGACGGCGACGGAGACCATAACCTCAAATCCAAGAGTGCTCGGCGCGGATCCACTGGTGTGCTATGAGCCTGCGGAGGGAGATAAGCCTGAGAAGACTGGAGGTATCGGCGAGGAGGATATAGTCAGCATTACACTTCCATATATAAAGAGCGCAAGAGAGGGCGTGAAGAGGCTTGGCAGCCTGCTTGAACGATATGGAACCTATGAGATGAACGGAATTGCATTTCAGGATGTAGACGAGATCTGGTGGCTTGAGACCATCGGAGGACATCATTGGATTGCGAGAAAAGTTCCTGATGATGTGTATGTTGTCATGCCAAACCAGTTTGGTATGGACGAATTTGATATGGCAGATGCAATGGGAGCGCAGAGCGAGTTCATGTGCTCGGCAGATCTTCCAGCATTTATAGAGAAGTATCATCTGAACGTGGAGAATATGGAGGACACGATCTGTCCACGGGATATATTCGGCAGTCACGACGATGCGGATCACATGTACAACACCCCGAGGGCATGGTTCATGGAGCGGACGCTCAACCCGAATTCGGCAGTCTGGGACGGACCGGATGCGGACTTTACGCCGGTTTCGGATGACATTCCATGGTGCATGATACCAGAGAAGAAGATAACCATGGAGGATGTGAAGTATGTGCTTTCTTCGCATTATCAGGGAACTCAGTATGATCCGTACGGCAATTACGGCGACAATAAGATGCGCGGGGCATATAGATCGATAGGTGTGAACAGGACGGATTTCATGTCGGCGATCCAGATGAGACCATATGTTGGAGAGGAGATCTGCGCTGTACAGTGGATAGCATTTGCATCGAATGCATTCAATGTCATGGTTCCTTTCTATGCAAATGTAGACACGACTCCTGAGTATCTAGCAAATACAGGGGCGGATATTTCCACGGACAACTTCTACTGGACCAGCCGTATGATCGCGGCGATGGCGGACGCATCTTATGCGAAGTCGGTGTTCCATATTGAGAGATATGACGAGAAGGTCATGTCTAAGGCTCATGAGATCATATACAGGTATGATGATCTTCTCGGAGCTGATCGGGATGTGCAGACGGATGCTGTCAGTAAGTTGGGGCAGAAACTCAGACAGCAGGCCAATCAGGAGATGGCGGACATGGTAAGGCAGGCGGCAAGCGACACTCTTGGGAAGGTGCTTTATGAGCTGAGCAATCAGATGAAAAATTCATACTCCAGATCGGATGCGTAACTGAAGTATGCATGGCGCAGTTTGAGTGGTGACTTTTCAGTAGGGAATATACGCTCTGTTGTCAGTTGTGAGTTTCTCTGTACCGGCCCGGAGTCACGCCGTATTTCTTTTTGAACATTCTGTTGAAGTAGGAAAGGTTGAAGAATCCGCAGTTCTCCGCAACGGAGAGTATACTCTCGTCATTGGAGGAGAGAAGTCTTGCGGCGACATTCAGCCTGAAGTCGTTCAGATATGATACAAATGACACCCCCATGGTGTTCTTGAAAAATCGCATAAAATGGGATTCAGAGAATCCACAGTAGGAGGCTATATCCGTTATGGATATGGCCTCTTTGTAATTTTCATCTATGTAGGAGAGGATGAGTTTTGTTCTCTCCAGATCCCTGGCTCGGTTCTTCCTGTCTGCCTCATCCCTTGCGGTGGAGTTGGCATAGAGAATGTAGAAGAATTCAAAATAGCATCCCTTAAGTGCAAGGTGGTATCCCTTTGGCGTCTCTGAGCAGAGCTTGTCTACCCTGTTAAGACACGCGGAAAGAGACGGATATAATGGATCGTCCCTGTCATAAATACTCTTGATATCCACGTCGCCCGCCAGCAGAGGCAGGAAAAACTCGCTGTCCAGTGAGTCGTGATTTCTGGATCTGAACATGTCGACGGAGAAAAGAATATTCTCATATTCCATTGAATAGCCTTCGTGCTGGGAGATTCCGTGAATGTGTCCTGGCAGGATAATGACTATGTCACCCTCCTCAACATAGTGAGTTGTGAAGTCCACAGTCACATTTCCCTTGCCTTTTTTGATATAGATAATCTCCATAAATTCATGCCAGTGCAGAGACACAGAATTGAAGTCAAGTGGTATGGAGCACAGGTAAGTATTGTACGGAAACATTGGGTCCGCATGGGTCTTATTCTCCAGAAGATTTTCGTATTCAAGACTGTTCATATAACCATGTGCCTCCTTTTTGTTCATAAATTCGACGTTTTTTTACAGCTTTTACATATTGTACATCATCAATATGATAGAATTGTACAATTAATTGCTTATATAATGCAAGCATAAAAGGGGAAATGCTAATAAAATACAAGCCATAACAGGAACTGTTCAGGAGGTATCATATATGAGTAAAGCGTTGGAGCGTGGCGCAGGAATACTCCTGCCGATAAGCAGCCTCCCATCACCATATGGAATTGGAACCATGGGAAGAGATGCTTATGATTTTGTTGATATGTTGAAAAGAGCAGGGCAGAAGTACTGGCAGGTGCTTCCGATAGGACCAACAAGCTTCGGTGACAGTCCTTATCAGTCGTTTTCAGCATTTGCGGGCAATCCGTATTTTATCGATCTGGATACATTGATAGCTGAAGGGCTTCTCAAGAAAGAGGAGGTAGAATCCTACAAATGGGCTGACAGTGATGACGAGATCGACTACGCCAGAATATATAGACAGAGATTTGAAGTTCTCAGAAAAGCATTTGGCAGATCAGAGCACAAAGACAGCAGGGATTACGTAGATTTCATAGAGGAAAATGAACAGTGGATAGATGACTATGCGCTGTATATGGCGATCAAAGCTGATCATAACAACAGAGAATGGCTTGCGTGGGAACCGGCGATCAAGAAGAGAAAGCCGGAGGCTATGGCAGCTTACAGAGAAAAGCTTGGTGAAGACGTGGAATTCTACAAATTCCTTCAGTTCAAGTTCTACGAGCAGTGGATGCCATTAAAAGAGTATGCCAACAGAAACGGCATAAGCATCATTGGAGATATTCCGATCTATGTGGCACTGGACAGTGCTGATGTGTGGGCGAACACGGGCCAGTTCCAGCTGTCCGGAAGCCTTGCACCGGCGGTTGTGGCAGGATGCCCACCGGACATGTTCTCAAGCTACGGACAGAAGTGGGGCAACCCGATCTATGACTGGGATGTCATGGAGAAGGATGATTTCGCATGGTGGAAGAAGAGGATTGCTGCATCGGCAAAGCTCTACGATGTGATCCGTATAGATCACTTTATCGGAATAGTCAGATATTACAGCATCCCGGCAAATGGCGAGCCGAAGGATGGCTACTACAGACAGGGACCGGGAAAGAAGCTCATCGATGCGATAGACAGTGCGATCGGCTCATCCAAGGTCATCGCAGAGGATCTCGGTGTGGTTGTGCCTGAGGTTCAGAAGCTTGTGAAGGAGTCAGGTTATCCGGGCATGAAGGTTCTGGAATTTGCATTTGACGGCAACACGGCAAATGAGTATCTGCCACACAATCACGCCAAGAACTACGTAGCATATATCGGAACCCACGACAATGACATGTTGAAAAGCTACATCAGCGGACAGAGTGAAGATCTTCAGGAATATATGATGAAGTACCTCATGGCGAACAGCCTGGATGATGTGGCAGAGAAGATGATACATGCACTTTACATGAGTTCAGCGGACACGGTCATACTTCAGATGCAGGATATTCTTGGCAAGGACAACAGTGCCAGAATGAACTATCCATCAACGCTTGGCGGCAACTGGAAGTGGCGGCTTACGAAGCAAAGGGCTGCAGCAAATGAAAACAGGAGCGATGCGGTTCAGGGCGCAACATGGGAATTTACACAGAAACATATAGATAAATTAAGGGATCTCACCAGACTGTATGGAAGAAACAGGGTGAAGACGTATATTTGTAAGGAGGATATTATGTTAAAGGACATTTGCATGAAGAAATACAACAAGGAGATCAAGGATTGTACAAATGAGGAGATATACTTCGCACTCCTTGATATGACAAAGAAGCTCGCAGACGGAAAGGTTTCAGAGGAGGGACAGAAGAAGGTTTATTACATCTCAGCAGAGTTCCTCATCGGAAAGCTTCTCTCGAACAATCTCATAAACCTTGGTGTATTTGACGAGGTTAAACAGGTGCTTGCTGAGAATGGCAAGAGCATCTATGACATAGAGGAGGTTGAGCCGGAACCATCACTTGGAAATGGCGGTCTTGGAAGACTTGCAGCGTGTTTCCTCGACTCCATGGCAACCCTTGGACTTCACGGAGATGGAATCGGACTTAACTACCACATGGGCCTGTTCAAGCAGGTATTTGAGAACAACTACCAGAAGGAGACTGCAAATCCTTGGATTGAGGCAGACAGCTGGCTCGAGAAGACAGACGTTACCAACACGATCACATTTGGCAACCTGAAAGTCCAGTCAAGAATGTATGATATAGATGTAACCGGATACGAGAACAGAACAAATAAGCTCCACCTCTTCGATATCGAGAGCGTTGACGAGTCCATCATGGAGCCGGACGGAATTAACTTCGACAAGACAGACATTGCAAAGAACCTGACACTCTGCCTGTACCCGGACGACAGCGATGAGGCTGGAAATCTTCTCCGTATCTACCAGCAGTATTTCATGGTGGCAAATGGTGCAAAGCTCATTCTTGATGAGGCTAAGGCAAAGGGGTCAAATCTTCACGACCTGGCTGATTATGCAGCAGTTCAGATCAACGATACACATCCTTCAATGGTGATTCCTGAGTTCATCAGACTTCTTACCGCTGAGGGAATATCATTTGACGAGGCTACAGAGATCGTGACAGAGGTGTGCGCATACACCAACCACACTATCCTTGCAGAGGCTCTTGAGAAGTGGCCGCTTGCTTACCTTGAGAAGGTTGTTCCACAGCTTGTTCCTATCATCAAGAAGCTGGACGAGAAGGTTCGTAACAGATACAAGGATGAGAGCGTATATATCATTGACAAGGATCAGAGAGTGCACATGGCACACATCGATATACATTATAGCCACAGTGTAAACGGTGTTGCATACCTTCACACAGAGATCCTCAAGGATTCTGAGCTGAACAACTTCTACAAGATCTATCCTGAGAAGTTCAACAACAAGACAAATGGTATCACATTCAGAAGATGGCTTCTCCACTGCAACGAGCAGCTTGCAGCTTATATCACAGAGCTTATCGGTGACGGCTACAAGAAGGATGCAGAGAAACTGAATGACCTGGCTAAGTTCTATGATGATGACGCAGTCCTTGGCAAGATCATGGATATCAAGAAGCAGAACAAGGTCGTTCTCAAGGATTACCTTAAGGAGACACAGAACATTGACATAGATGAGAATTCTATCTTTGATATACAGGTTAAGAGACTTCATGAGTACAAGCGTCAGCAGATGAACGCACTCTGGGTTATCCACAAGTACTTCGATATCAAGGCAGGAAATCTTCCAAAGACTCCTGTGACTGTAATATTTGGTGCAAAGGCAGCTCCTGCATACACCATCGCAAAGGATATCATTCATCTCATCCTCTGCCTGCAGCAGCTCATCGATAATGACCCAGAGGTGAGCCCATACCTCAAGGTTGTCATGATCGAGAACTACAATGTGTCAAAGGCAGCAAAGATCATACCTGCATGTGACATTTCAGAGCAGATCTCACTTGCATCAAAGGAGGCATCAGGTACCGGAAACATGAAGTTCATGCTGAACGGCGCGCTTACACTCGGAACAAGAGATGGTGCAAATGTTGAGATTGGAGAGCTTGTCGGCGAGGATAACATTTACTTCTTCGGCGAGTCAAGCGAGGCAGTCATCGACCACTATGCAAAGGCTGATTATGTGTCAAAGGATTACTACGAGCAGCCTGAGATCAAGAAGCTTGTTGATTTTATCGTGAGCGATGAACTCCTTGAGATCGGACAGAAGGAAAGCCTTGAGAGACTTCACAACGAACTTATCGTAAAGGATTGGTTCATGACACTCCTGGATGTTGAGGATTATATCAAGACCAAGGAAGGCGTACTTGTAGACTACGAGGACCGCAAGACTTGGGCAAAGAAGGCACTTGTCAACATCAGCAAGGCTGGATTCTTCTCATCAGACAGAACCATCGCTGAGTACAACAAGGACATTTGGAGATTATAATATAAAACTTAGTTTATTTCACAGCAGGGGACGGAGGGGTCAGGCACCTCCGTCCCCTTTTGATTTAGGTTTTGGTGGCGAACAGGAAGTAAGTCGGTTATAATTAAATATACTAAAGTTGTAATGTGATACGAAATCAGTTCACATCAAGAAAAAGAAAGGCAGTGGAGAGATGTATAGAATACTGATCGTTGATGATGAGAGAATAGAGAGAAATGGGATAAGATTCCTTCTGAAAAAGCTGAATATGGAATTTGATATCGACGAGGCAGTAAACGGTCTTGATGCATTGGAGAAGATGCGTCAGGAGGATTATGATATCCTCCTCACCGATGTGAAGATGCCATTCATGGACGGTATAGAACTCATTGACAATGTGGTAAATGAGAAGAAGAAAATGAGATGTGTGATATTCAGCGGCTGCAATGAATTTGACTATGCTAAGAGAGCAATAAGGCTGGGAGTTGTGGATTATATATTGAAACCGGTCGACCCGAAGGAGTTTAAGGAGACGCTGGAGAAGGTTGTGGATGAGCTAGAGGCAGCTAAAGCCTCGGATGAGCTCAAGAGCAAGAGCATGGAATTCCTTTATGAGCATGCGCTATATATGCTTGTAAATGGCGAAGATATAGAGAGTATACGCAGAGAGTACAACGGTCTGAACCTGAATTTCGCCAGATTTAAGAGAATTCTGCTGGTTGAATTTAATCACGATTTCTTTGGAAGACGAGATGTAGATTTCAAGAAAAATGAGAAGATAATGGCACTTGGAATACAGAGATACCTCAATCTGAATCAACAGCAGGAACTTATTTTTCTGGGCGATGAAACAGATGCGGTTTACACGGCCCAGGAGCTTGCCAGGATAATTAAAAGTGATTACGATGAGGAATGTTTTATAGCAGTTTCATCGGATATAGAGAACCCTGAGGACATGAAACAGAAGGTCGATGAGCTTGATGAGCTTATGGACAATAAGTTTTATCATCCGGAGATAAAGGTGTTCTACCCAAATATGGAGAGCGATTCGTCAGGAATGATCCAGTTTGATGATGACACTCTCATGAAACAGATGAAACAGGATATCAAGATGAAGGATGTGGAGGCACTCAGGGAACATTTTGACAAATTCTGTGAAAAGTACAGGCACAAGAATGAGTGTTCACAGATATATATAAAGTTTCTCTACTCAAATCTTTTGAAGGACATATACGGCAGTATAGATGGGACCAGTGAGGCGGATCTTAACAAAGATGTTGAAAAGATGTATATGACGACGGATTTTCAGAGCCTTACAGGTCTCGTTGAGGTTGCGATAGACAGACTGGCGGTCTGCTTTGAGGACAAGAGTCAGACCGGACATAAGGAAGTGGAGATAGTAAAGCAGTATATTTACAGGAATTACGGGAGCGAGCTTGGCATAGATATGCTTGCGGATATGGTATATCTTGCCCCAAGTTATCTCAGCACAGTGTTTAAGAAAGAGACAGGACAGAACCTGAGCAAATTTATCAAGTCATACAGAATGGAGCGGGCAAGGGATATGCTTGAGAATAGTATGGCGAAGATTGTAGATATAGGTGCGATGTGTGGTTATCAGAATGTATCCTACTTTTGCTCGAGTTTCAGGGAGTTTTATGGAGTGAGCCCTCAGAAATTCAGGGAGAGCGGTGTTGCAGGCGGTGAGTAGACATACAGCAGACTTGGAAAAGGACGATTGCAGAACTCGTTAAGCAGGGGGATCGTAGATGAACAAAGGTGGAGTCAAGAAGAGATTTCGTGATATGAAGCTGACTGGCAAAATGGTTGTTATTTATCTGCTGGCCGGACTTGTGCCTGTTATGATAATACTGGGTATAACATATATGGAGATGAAAAAGATCCTGTGGGCCCGGGAGACAACGATCTTGGAATCTTATGTCAGCCAGACCACGGATTCCATGGACAATGAATTGGAGATATACAACAATCTCTCTAAATATATATCGTATAACCAGTCGATTGCAAAGATACTGAGCGCGGATCAATCGGCATATCAGAATTATGAGCAGTTTAGTACGGTGATCGATCCTTTGCTGGCATCAATCATGTATTTCCATGAGGATGTAAACCAGGTCACGATATATACTGATGCCAGCGATGTAAAACATGGGTCAACAGTTGCACCGTTAAAAGATCTGGCGGATGGAACGCATGCATATGATGATCTGGATAACAATATACACTGGCATATTGATCTGGAAAGCCGAACTGCATTTTCAGTCAGCCGGATGGCTATGCTGGAGCAGAAAGGTGCCAAGGGCGTTTTGTATGTAGGCGTGGATTATGACAGTGTATTTCAACCGTTTTATACAGAGACAATGTTTGATAATTATGGGCTTATCATAGAGGATGAGTATGGACATGTGATATTCAACAAGAATACATTTGCCGATGAGCAGTCAGCATATGAATTGGATGTGGATAAATTCGATGTTCTGAGAGAGATGGATAATTCAGGGTATCAGTTTATAGATAAGACATCCAAGGCGACCGGTTGGAACATATGTGTATACAAGCCGAACAAACTTATAATCTCATCGGTTCGACCGATACTTATAATAGCGGTGGTGGCACTTCTGGTAAGTATGCTTGCATGTATATTATGTATACATATGGTATCAGAATTTATAACGAAGCGAATCAAAAATCTTCAGAAGACTATGAAGGCCACCGAGACAGGAAATCTGGGCATGGTTATAGGAAATGACAGTACAGATGAGATCGGTGATCTTATAAACGGCTATAACAGCATGAGTAAGCGCCTTGATGAGACTGTCAATGAGGTATATCAGAGCAAGATCAAGGAAAAAGAATACGAGATGAGGGCACTTCAGGCGCAGATCAATCCGCATTTCCTGTATAATTCTCTGTCTATGATTAATTGGAAAGCCCTTGAGGCGGAGCAGGAAGACATAAGCCGGATCACCCTGTCTCTGTCCACATTCTACAGGACGGCCCTGAACAAAGGAAAAAACATCCTGCTTGTCAAAGATGAGATAGCAAATATCAAGTCGTATCTTGATATCCAGCTTGCCATGCATGACAACAGCTTTGATGTGGTGTACGACATAGATGACAGTATCTTAAAATACGAAACATTGAATCTGATACTCCAGCCGCTGCTTGAAAACGCGATAGGGCATGGAATTGACGTCAAGACTGACGGCAGAGGAGAGATACGCATAGAGGGAAAGGAGAATGGAGATTTCATTGACTTTACCGTATCTGACAACGGTATCGGAATGACAAAGACCCAGGCCGCCCTGATCCTGTCGAAGTCGTCCAATGGCTACGGTGTGTCAAATGTAAACGAGAGGATCAAGCTATATTATGGAGAGAAGTACGCGGTGAAGATCGAAAGCACCCCGGGAGCCGGCACGAAAGTAATGCTCCACTTCCCAAAGAGAGTAGAAAACTAGAAAATTATACAAAAATTATACCTTTTCATAGAAATTCCACGAAAAGGCGAGAATACGAAGAGAGGATGTACCTTTTGAAGCTTATTAAAGCTCAAAAGGTACATTTTTTTATACTTTATAATAACAAAACCAGTTATCGGCGAAAAATAAAACAGAATCTATATATGTAATAAAATCTATATATGAGAGACATAATAACGTTGCTAACATTCTTTTGACTAAACCAGAGTATATCTTATATAGCCGCCTTGTGTGATATAGGAGATCCGCCACTGTATATGCGGTCGGAGCGGTAGCGCAGTTGACTGCCATTCGACTGGTTTCTTGCCGGAGCGGCGCCCGCAGTGCCCTTATCGCGGGCAGAGCGCAGTGCAGATAGAAGCCAGTCGAAGGGCGGGCAGACAAGCGTGCTACGGCGGCATATACAGTGGCGGATCTCCGCGGCACACTCCGGAGCGGCGCCCGCCCATCAAAAAAATTCAACATATCTAAAAAATCCAACATGTTTCTAAAATCATTGATATATACGGATTGGAAACGTTTTCTTATAATGATGACATAAGGTAAAGGTACTGCAAAGGTGTTAAAAACATTCAATCAAAACTATATTTTTAAGGAGGAACGGTTATGAGAGTTAAGAGATTTGCAGCAGTTGCACTTGCGGGTGTAATGGGAATGTCAATGCTGGCAGGATGTGGAGATTCAGGAAAGGATGAGTCAACAACAGCAGCAAAGAGTGATGCAACAGAGGCTACAGATGCAACAGAGGCAGCTTCAGAGGAAGAGGCAATCAAGACAACACTTACAGTCTGGGGACCAGCTGAGGATCAGTCACCTGATTACGGCGAGTGGTTACAGACAACATGTGAGGCATTCAAGAAAGAGCATCCAAACTGGGATATCACATTTGAGTATGGTACATGTAGTGAGGGTGATGCTGGAAAGACTGTAACACAGGATGTTTCAGCGTCAGCAGATGTATACATGTTCGCAAATGACCAGTTACAGACTCTGATCGATGCAGGTGCTATTTCGGAGCTCGGCGGAAGCACAGCAGATTATGTTAAGTCAACAAATTCACAGGCGATCGTAGATTCTATCACAGTTGATGGAGGTATCTATGGTGTGCCATTTACAACAAATACATGGTTTATGTACTACAACAAGAAGACATTTACAGAGGATGATGTAAAGAGCCTTGACACAATGCTTGAGAAGGGTAAGGTTTCATTCCCACTCTCAAACTCATGGTACATCGCAGCATTCTACCTTGCAAATGGCGGAACATTATTCGGTGATGGTACAGACAATGATGCAGGAATCAACTTCGGTGGTGACAACGGCAAGGCTGTTACAGACTACCTGGTAGATCTTGTAAACAATAAGAATTTTGTAAACGATGAGTCAGGTGTTGGTATCTCAGGTATGACAGATGGTTCAATATCAGCAATGTTCTCAGGCTCATGGGACTACGCAGCATTACACGATGCACTTGGAGATGATCTCGGAATCGCAGTTATGCCAACAGCCAAGATCGGCGGTGCGGACAAGCAGCTCCTCTCATTTGCAGGATCAAAGGCAATCGCTGTAAATCCTAACTGTGAGTATCCACAGGTTGCAGTTGCACTTGCACTCTACCTTGGAAATGAGGCATCACAGGAGTCACACTACACAGCAAGAAACATCGTTCCATGTAACACAAGCCTTCTTGAGAGCGATGCAGTTAAGGGCGATGCACTTGTAACAGCTCAGAATGCAACATTCGATACAACAGCATTCATCCAGCCATTTGTTCCTAAGATGAGCAACTACTGGACACCAGCAGAAAACTTTGGTAAGTCTCTCGTAAATGGTGAGGTTACACATGACAACGCAGCAGATATGACAGAGTCATTCAACACATCACTTAACACTGATGTAGCACAGTAAAAATACTAGTTATATATTTCAAAAACAGGTGCTCCATTCATCTACAGGTGATGGGGCACTTGTAATAAGAAGAGATAATGATTTACTTTGAGACGGAGGTGTTAGGATGGCTCAGGCTATAACAAATAAAAAAAGCAAAATAAAGAAAATACGAAGATCTGATTACCCATATACCGTTGCACAGGCAGCGGCAAATGGAGACATAGCTACCAGAATTTCATTTCTGATCTTGGGGTTTGGAAGCATAGTCAGAAAACAGTTTGTAAAGGGATTTTCGTACCTAGTACTTGAGGTACTGTTTATATGGTTTATGATAAAGCATGGAGCATCACTACTGGTGGATATCTTCCATCTGGGTGGTCAGGAACAGCAGAAGGTCTGGAATGATGCAAAGGGTGTATTTGAATATACCCAGGGTGACAACTCTCTGCTCATGCTCCTGTACGGTGTGGCAACACTGTTTATAATTTTCGCATTCATCTGCCTTTGGGTAGTAAGTATAGAGAGCGCATACAAAGCGTATTGCCTGTGGGATAAAGGCAAAAAGGTTCCAAAGTTTAAGGACGATGTGAAGAGTCTGTTTGACAGCAATCTTCATGCATTTCTTCTTCCACTTCCTGTACTTGGAGTCGTTGTATTTACGATATTGCCATTGGTTTTCATGATATTTATGGCATTTACAAATTACAGCAAGCTTGGTTCACATACAGTTATATTCAACTGGGTTGGACTGAAGAATTTTGCAAAGATATTGAACTTTAGTGATGCAATAGGAAGTACATTCTGGTCAGTGCTTGGCTGGACGCTTGTTTGGGCTGTGGCAGCCACATTTAGTAACTACTTCCTTGGAATGATACTCGCAATGGTGATCAACAGAAAGGGAACCAGGGCAAAAGGTATGTGGAGAGCAATCTTCATGCTCTCAGCAGCGGTTCCGCAATTCGTATCACTTCTTCTGATGAGAACGATCTTCAGTCAGAATGGTATCGTCAATACATTACTTATAAATAACGGAATAATCGACAATGCTATTCCATTCTGGAGCAATGCAACACTTGCCAGAGTCATGGTAATTGTCATCAATATCTGGATAGGAATTCCATTTACCGTCATGCAGGTCACAGGAATTCTCCAGAGCATACCGGAGGAGATATACGAGGCTGCGAGAGTTGACGGAGCAGGCCCGGTAAAGATCTTCTTCAAGATCACTCTTCCTTATATGTTGTTTGTCACAGCACCATATCTGATAACAACATTTGCAGGAAATATAAACAACTTTAACGTTATCTACCTTCTGTCAAATGGAGCGCCTACCCCGGTTGGAAAGACTGCCGGAAAGACAGATCTTCTTGTCACATGGCTCTATAAGCTGACGGTTGATAATCAGTACTACAACTTAGGTGCTGTTATAGGTATAATGACATTCATAGTTCTCGCTGTTGTGTCACTGGTAACTTACCACAACACCGCATCATATAAAGATGAGGAGGGATTTCAGTAATGGCTAAATCAAATAATAATGAGATTAAAGCAAGAAGCAAATGGACACTGGGAGACATCGTGGTTCATATCATACTGGTAATCCTTTCGGTTATCTGGGTACTGCCGATCGCATGGATAATCATGATAAGCTTCAGAGGAGAGAAAGGACAGTATGTTTCAACTCTGCTGCCAAAGTCTCTGACTCTGGCAAACTATACAAAGCTTTTTACAGACACAGGTATTCTGAATTTCATGCAGATGTTCAAGAATACTTTGATAATAGCAATTTTCTCATGTATAATATCAACAGCGTTCGTGCTTGCAGTTTCATACTGTATGTCAAGAATGCGTTTCAGACTGAGAAAGCCATTTATGAATGTGGCACTTATCCTTGGAATGTTCCCGGGATTCATGGCTATGATAGCTGTGTATTACATCCTTAAGGTTCTGGGACTTTCAGAAGGCTCACTCATCAGGGTTGCTCTGGTACTCGTATATTCAGGCGGTTCAGGACTTGGATTCTATATCGCCAAAGGATTCTTTGATACTATACCAAAGTCGCTGGAAGAAGCAGCATACCTTGATGGTGCTACAAGATGGCAGTCATTTACAAGGATCATCATACCACTCAGCCGACCGATCATAGTTTATACGGTTCTGAATTCGTTCCTTGCACCATGGATTGATTTTGTGTTTGCCAAGGTTATATGCAGAGCCAACAAGGACTATTACACAGTATCCATCGGACTTTGGAACATGCTCGAGAAAGAGTATGTGTACAACTGGTTCAACTCATTTGCGGCTGGCGCAGTGCTGATATCCGTACCGATTATCATTCTCTTTATGATAATGCAGAAGTGCTACAAGGATAGCATGTCTGGAGGCGTAAAGGGTTAAGGATAATATATGAAATTATTTGCAAAACCTAAGTGGAATGAGGAAAGCATATGCCAGCAATGAAGTATCTGAAAAAAATAATAACATGTGTGCTAACAATTACCCTTATAATAATATGTGGCTGCCAGGACAATAACACCCCCTCCAACCCGTCTAAGGCGACCACAGATGCAGAATATGAGTCTGCCATGCATATTGCGGAGACAACGCCGCTTGGAAGGTATCCGGAACAGCTCACCTATACCCTGGGAAAGCTGTCCGGTGCAAATAATTCAAATCTCCCACAGGGAGAAACGTATGAAAATAACGCATACACACAGATATTAAATGAAATCTTAAATGTGCAGAACCAGGATATATTTGAGGCTGCTGATAATCAGTATGATGATAATGTATCCATGGTGATAGCACAGAAGGATCTTCCGGATGTGATGATCGTCCAGGACATGGATGAGCTGCAGTATCTGGTGGAAAATGACATGATCGAGGATCTCACAGACAGTTATAACAACTGTATGAGTGAAACGATAAAGAACATATATAAGAGTTATGGCAGCAGTATTATGGATGTGGTCACATTTGATGACCGTATCATGGCCATACCTGAGACAAATATATCAGATGGACCAAATCTGATATGGCTTAGAAAAGACTGGATGGATAAGCTGGGACTTGAGGCTCCGAGAACACTTTCGGATGCGGAGGAGATCATCAGGCAGTTTATTGAGAAAGATCCGGGAAATAATGGTGTAGGAAGTACCGTAGGGCTGGTGGCAGACACAAGTCTCTGCGGCGGTTGTGGTTATAGCAGCGAGTACACACTCGACATTGTATTTGCCGCATATGGGGCATTTCCGAAACAGTGGATAAAGGATGAGGACGGAAAGGTTGTGTATGGTTCTGTACAGCCGGAGGCAAAGAAGGCTCTGGAGCATATACATGAGATGTACGAGGAAGGGATTCTGGATCGGAATTTCCTCATGCGGACAAGCAGCAACATAATAGAACTCATAGTGAATGGACAGTGTGGTTCATTCTTTGGACCATGGTGGGCGCCAAATAATCCTCTTATGGACGCTGTAGCGGCCGATCCAACAGCAAAGTGGGAACCATATCTGCTTGCCACAGAGGAAAACGACTCAACGAGTTATCACACTCAGGTTCCATATGGCAACTTCGTGGTAGTCAGAAAGGGATATGAGCACCCGGAGATAGTGTGCAAGATAATAAGTGTGCTGTTCGACTATGTAAGATATGAGGACAAAGACAATCAGGCTATAAAGGATTACTACAAACTCAATGTGGATCCTACCGCAAGACCACTTGCAATGAACGTGGACTACAACAATGCACTTCAGATATGCTATGGCGAGCTGAACCACGTGTTCTCTGGCATAAGGCAGCCGGATGATCTGAATCTGCTGGAACAATCTTATTATGAGGCGTGTGAGTCATATCTCAAGAATGAAGATAATGCGTCATCGGAGGACTGGGCGGCATATACATCCCGTATAACTGCATGCAAGATCCTCAATGATGCGCGTACAAATAAAGTCGAATCTCTGTACTTCGGTGAGACTGAGACCATGGTGTCAGACTGGTGGCACCTTGAGAATCTGGAGAGCAATACTTACCTGAAGATAGTTACAGGTGAAGCAGATCTGGATGAATTTGACAGTTTTGTGGACAACTGGTATAAGTCCGGTGGAACAACGATCACCGATGAAGTTCGAAGGGAGTGCCGGTAGATATGATAAGAGCAATAGTATTTGATTTAGATGATACATTATACGACTGCCTTCACGAGAATGATAAGGCAGTGGAAGACACTGTGAGATATGTGGCAAATGAACTTCTTCATATAGATGAAGTGACAGTGATGAAAGCCTTTGAAGAAGGCAGAGACATGGTAAAGGATCAGCTCTCTGCCTGGGATATGGCGGCGCAGCACAATAGGGTGCTGTACTTCCAGAAGATGCTGGAGATTCTGGGGGTATCACCATTTAAGTATGACCTGCAGGTGTACAACTATTTCTGGAACAATTTCCTGAACAAGATATCCATATTCCCCGGGGCATTGGAGTTTATAGATGATATGAAAGCCAGAGGAATAAAGATTGGTATCTGTACAGATATGACTGCGCATATCCAGTTCAGGAAGATAGACAGACTTGGACTTACGGGCAGACTTGACGCAATGATAACAAGCGAGGAGGCTGGTATAGAAAAGCCGAACCGCAGGATGTTCGATATGATAGCTACAAAGCTGGGCGTAAAGAACGATGAGGTCATCTATGTGGGCGATAGCTACAAGAAGGATGTCATGGGAGCGAAAAATGCTGGAATGACACCGGTGTGGTATTTGTCGCTGCAGAACAAGACGGACGAGGATGTACTGGCTGTGTCCAGCTATCCGGAACTTAAGAACATAGTGAATAGGGCGATGTAAAAATGCCGGAGTGCGTGATAATTAAAAATCACATACTCCGGCTTATTTTGTTTAATATCCGTATTTCTTTTTATTTTTTATAAGGAAGGTGATAGTTATGACAAGGGTCACAGCCTCCGCTACGGCCACAGCACACCAGATTCCATTGATGCCAAACACCATAGGCAGCATCAACACCGCTGCAAGCTGTATCACCAGTGTTCTGAGGAAAGATATGGTTGCGGATACAAGCCCGTTGCCTAGACCTGTGAAGAAACCTGAGCCAAATACGTTGAATCCGCAGAACAGGAATGATATGGAAAAAAGCATCATACCGGTCTGGGTCATACGGCATAGTGTATCATCATAGCCAACAAATATTCTTGCGATAGGGAGTGCCAGAACCTCGGACAAAACCGTCATTGTTATGGCTGTGACGGCGGTGATCACAAGGCTTTTTTTAAGCAGGCTGTGCAGCTGTTTTTTGTTACCGGCACCATAGTTATAACCGATGATAGGCGTGACTCCGATGGCATAACCGAAGAATATTGCCATGAATATGAATGACACATACATTATCACACCATATGCTGCTATACCATTTTCATTCGCAAGTTTCATAAGCTGCAGGTTATAGACCACAGACACAAGGGATGTGGACAGGTTGGTAAGCATCTCAGAAGAGCCGTTTCCACAGGCTTTCCAGATACACTTCCAGTCAAACTTTGCTTTCGTCAGTTTTAACGATCCTGTTGTGTTGGTCGCAAAATATATGAGCGGTACTACACTTCCTATAATCTGTCCGCACACTGTGGCAGCCGCAGCTCCGGCTATGCCGAGGCGGAACACAAACATGAGAAGAAAATCAAGTACCATGTTGGTGATACCCGCAAGTACTGAAACCAGCAGACCAAGGTTTTGTTTCTCTGCCGTTGTAAGAAAACTCTGAAAACTGTTCTGAAGCATAAAAAACGGCTCTGACAGAATGAGTATTCTTCCGTATAATATGGCGTCTGAGCGTATAGTATCGCTGGCTCCGAGGAGCTCGACTATCTGGGGCATGAAGACAAATCCTATGACTGCCACAATGCAGGACGAGATGATGATAAGCCACACCAGCATCGAGAATACTTCATTTGCCTTTTTCTTTTCCCCGAGCCCCATATAATATGAAGTCAGTGCGCTGCCTCCCGTACCGATCATGAATCCTATGGCGGATATCGCCATCAGCACAGGCATGACCAGATTGACCGCTGCAAATGGATTCTTGCCTATGATGTTGGAGACAAAGTAGCCGTCCACAATGCTGTAGATGGATGTCATGATCATCATGGCAATGCACGGCAGCACATATCTTATAAGCTTTTTATATGTAAATGAATCAGAAAGTCTTATTTCCATAATCCTTCAGTTCCTTTCTTAAGGTAATCGAGCTGACGCTGCATGAGTGAGAGCAGAAGTTCTCTTTCCTCATCCGTAAAACTCGAAAATGATGAAATATCAGCATTTGTCAGTGGCGTAATATATTTGTTGGCGAATGAGACTCCATTTTCCGTGAGTGATAAATATTTGATGTTCCCTGCACCTTTGTGTGTTGTCAGAGAAATGAGTCCCTTGCCTTCCAGGTTTTTGACAGCAGAGTTGCATGTCTGTCTGGGTATGAACCATGTGTCGCATAGCTCTGCCTGAGTAAGTTCAGCTTTATTCTCAATGGTCAATATATAAATTATCCAGAAAGCAGTTTCAGGCAGCCCGGAGTTTCTTGCCGCCTCCTGCCAGATATCGTCCTGAGCTTTCCAGAGGGTGTTAAATATGCGTAGCTGTTCTTGTAAATGACTGTCTTTATATGCGATCATAAAATATGAAAAAACTCCTTTAGTTATTATTGGGGTGCAAATTTAAACCCATAGCAATGAGAAAGTATTTTCTTAAAATATATGATATTTGATCGGGAAAGCACCACTATCCAATATAAATCCGAAATCGGATTTAGTCAAGCAAGTTTATATAAATTTTAATAAGAGGACAGGATAGTGGGTTAAGTAAAGATATGCATAAATATTTTCATTTAAAGGTATGTGAAGGTGTTGTTTTGGGTAGGTAGTGTGGCTATAATAATAGACATGGGCTATGAAATTATAGATATATGTTATGGTTGACAGAAATCTATGCGGTGTGAAGAAAGTAGTCATGGCTAGGGAAGGAGTGTACACATATGGGTTTTTTAACAGGTAAGACAGCGATAATAACAGGAGGCGGACGTGCAGTTCTCAGCGATGGAAGCTGTGGATCCATCGGATACGGAATAGCGACAGCATATGCCAAGGAAGGTGCCAATCTGGTGCTTACAGGACGTAATGTCAAGAAACTTGAGGATGCAAAGGCAGAGCTTGAGAGCAAATATGGGATCAAGGTTCTTGCAGTCCAGGCTGATGTAAACGCAGGTGCGGACAACGAGAGCGTCGTCAAGAACGTTGTGGAGCAGACAGTTAAGGAATTTGGAAGAATAGATGTGCTCATCAACAATGCGCAGGCATCTGCATCAGGCGTTACCATCGCAGATCACACAACAGCACAGTTTGACCTTGCCATATATTCAGGTCTTTACGCTGCATTTTACTATATGCAGGCATGCTATCCATATCTGAAGGAGACAAAGGGTTCAGTCATCAACTTTGCATCAGGTGCAGGCCTCTTTGGAAATTACGGACAGTGCGCATATGCGGCAGCGAAGGAAGGCATTAGGGGCCTTACAAGAGTTGCAGCTACAGAGTGGGCAGCTGATGGAATAAATGTCAATATAGTATGTCCTCTCGCATGGACATCACAGCTTGAGAACTTTGAGAAGGCATATCCGGATGCGTTCAAGGCAAATGTAAAGATGCCGCCAATGGGACACTTCGGAGACGTAGAGAAGGAGATTGGACGTGCGTGCGTGGCACTCGCATCACCGGATTTCAAGTACATGAGTGGTGAGACCATCACACTTGAGGGCGCGATGGGACAGAGACCATAGAGCAGTCAATATATCAAATATGGCTTATGCTATGATAATAGAATATGATGTAGATGCGAAACCTGGTTCGCGGCTTGCATAAAAAATGAGCGTAACACAATAATACCCAGATGGGAAATGTGTTATGCTCATTTTGTTTAGCCGACTCAGTCATCAACTATATCTCAAACCAGATGGTTGTCCGCTTGTCGTTAATAAGACACAAGGTTTCTTAAAAAAATATGAAATATCTGCCATCATCCTTGAATAACCTTACTTGGAGTACTTATAATAGAACTTTGTTAAAGAAATCATGAGATGTCATGGACAGTCGATGAATAACATTTGCCGACCATATACACAGGAAGAGGTGTTTTATTTGGATACAAACTCAGAAAACAATCTGGATACACGGGGAGTCCCGATCATTGGCCTTACATCGGAGGAAGTAAGGGAACGGATCGACAAGGGACTTACCAATCACACGGATATAAGTACGCAGAAGACAGTGGGGCAGATTGTCAAGTCCAATCTGCTTACATATTTCAATCTTATATTCCTCATACTTACGGTGCTGCTATGTATCGTTGGTTCATTTAGGAATCTGACTTTCCTGCCGGTCATCATAGGCAATACGGTTATAGGAATATTTCAGGAGTTGCGTGCAAAAAAGACTCTTGACAAGATGAGCATGTTAAATGCGCCGCATTCGATAGTTGTGAGAGACGGAGAACAACAGCAGATACAATCAGAGGAACTGGTTAAGGACGATATCATCATTCTGTCGGCAGGCAATCAGATATGTGCTGACGCTACGGTGCTCAGCGGCAGTATATCGGTAAATGAAGCCCTGCTCACCGGTGAGTCGGATGAGATCAAGAAGAAATCAGGTGATCGACTCATGTCCGGAAGCTTTGTGGTGTCCGGGCAGTGCTATGCCAAGCTTGACAAGGTGGGCAATGAGTCATACATATCACAGCTCACAGCCCAGGCGAAGGCCATGGGTGATGGCGAACAGTCAGAGATGATCAGGTACATCAACAAGCTTGTAAAATGGGTTGGAATCATCATCATACCAGTGGGAATCATATTGTTCTGCCAGGCGTATATCATGAATGGAGAGACATTCAAGAAGAGTGTTGTATCGATGGTTGCGGCGGTTCTCGGAATGATCCCTGAAGGACTTTATCTGCTCACAACTGTTGCGCTTGCGCTCAGCACAATAAGACTTGCGAAGAAACAAGTGTTACTGCATGACATGAAGAGTATAGAGACACTTGCGAGAGTCGATGTACTCTGTGTGGATAAGACCGGAACCATCACTGAGCCGGGTATGCAGGTTACAGAGCTGGTGATAAGCGGCAGATGCGGCGATGCCGAGATGGACAAGAGAGCATTTGCGCATCTGCTGGCGGATTACTCGGCGGTCATTGAGGACAACAATGCCACAATGGAGGCAATCAGAGCCTATGTGGCTAAGAATGAGATAGAGAAGGGCAGCAGGACACTGCTCAAGACACAACCTTTCACATCGGCGAACAAATACAGCAAGGTGTCATTTGTCGAGGGAGACTATATGCTTGGTGCTCCGGAGTTTATAATGAAGGATAGGTATGAGGATATATCCGAAGAGATAGAGGAGTACCAGAGCAAGGGATACAGAGTCCTTCTTATGGCGGAGTCAGGAGAGGATTCTATTGGTTCGGTAAGACCATTAGGAGGCATATCTCCTATTGGTTATATAGTGCTTTCAAATCCAATAAGGGAAAATGCGGAGAGCACATTTACATATTTCAAAGAGCAGGGCGTTGCCATAAAAGTCATATCCGGAGATAACCCTGCCACAGTATCAGAGGTGGCAAAGCGGGCAGGCATAGATGGAGCGGAGAACTATGTGGATGCGTCCACTTTGGCGTCTGAGAAGGATATAACTGAGGCTGTGGATAAATATACAGTATTTGGAAGAGTTACACCTAAACAGAAACAGCTCATAGTCAGGGCGCTCCAGAAACAGAAGCACACGGTTGCCATGACTGGTGATGGTGTAAATGATATACTCGCAATGAAGGATGCTGATTGCAGTATCGCAATGGCATCCGGAAGTGAGGCGGCTGCGCAGGCGGCACAGACGGTGCTTTTGGATTCGGATTTCGGACGTATGCCATATGTGGTGTTTGAGGGAAGACAGGTGGTCAACAATATACAGAGATCAGCAAGCCTCTTCCTTGTTAAGAATATATTCTCACTGCTGATGGCCATATTCTCAGCGATATTTGCGATCACATATCCGCTGGAGCCTTCACAGATATCGCTCATAAGCATGTTCACCATAGGATTGCCGGGATTCCTGCTGGCACTTGAGCCGAACAGGAATCGTATAGAGGGAAACTTTATGGTAAATGTCATGTTAAAAGCATTGCCTGCAGGACTCACGGATGTGTTGTCGGTCGGAGCACTTGTAATCTGCGGACAGGTCTTCAATCTCCCAAGTGAGGACATAGCCACAGCCGGCACAATGCTTCTTGCGGTTGTCGGATTCATGATAATAATCAAGATCAGCCATCCGTTCAACAAGATGAAGTATGGTGTACTTCTTATCAACATAATCGGACTGCTGTTCTGTGGCCTTTTCCTCGGCAGGCTGTTTGCCATAGAGTCGATATCCAACATATGTTTCCTGCTCATGGTTGTATTTGCATTTGCGGCGGAATCCATGTTCAGGTATCTGACATTGTTTGTTGAAAAGCTCAGCAGCTTCTTTGGAGACGAGAAGAACAGGAAAAAAATAAAAAGAAAAATCCGTAAATATAATATTTTTAAATAAAAAAGGGGTCAGGTACCTCCGTTCCACGAGAGGGAAAAGGGGACAGGTACCTCCGTCCCCGGGAAAAGATTGTGAGGAGGTGTAAGATGGCGAATACAACGAAGAAGGCGCTTGAAGTTTCGCTTAAGAAACTGCTCAAAGAAAAGCCATTTGACAAGATAACGATAGCGGATCTCACTGGAGACTGCGGGATAAGCAGAATGACATTCTATTATCATTTTCAGGACATATATGAGCTTGCCGAGTGGGTGTGTATAGAGGATGGGAAGCAGGCGCTGAAGGATAAGAAGACCTACGATACCTGGCAGGAGGGCATGATACAGGTGTTTGAGGCTGTGCTTGAGAACAAGCCCTTTATCGTAAATATATACAGGTCGGTGGATAAGGCAAAGATAGAAAACTATCTATATAAGCTGTCGTACCAGCTCATAGCGGATGTAGTGGATGAGAAATGCGCAGGGGATAATCTTTCTGAGAATGATAAGCAGTTCATAGCAGACTTTTACAAGTATGGATTTGTTGGAATTATGCTTGACTGGGTAGACGAGGGGATGAAAGACGATTATCATAAAATAGTGGAGCAGCTTAGCATTACGCTTCGTGGAAATATAGCAAATTCCATTCATAACTTTGAAAGCGAGATGTAAAAGCAGAGGACGGATCAGGATAAAGAAATCTAGTACTGCGGGATACGCGGGGAGAGCGCTTATGAATCGAACATCAGATATGAAAAAGAGATTGCCGGGGATAATACTGATAACAGGGGGAATTGTGCTGGTTGCTATGGTCATCCAGGCGGTCATACTGAGCTTTATCAATAACAGGAGTTTTGACAGGACCTCGCAGGTGCTGCTGGATCAGGTCAGCAATGTAATTGAGAAGAATAAGGCAAGTGAGGAAGATCTGATAGACTCCCTCAAGGAAGATTATATGGTCAGGGCTAAGGCTGTGGCGTATATAGTTGATGCAAAGCCTGAGGTGGCAAATGATGTGGATGAGCTCCGCAAGATTGCTGCACTTATATCTGTTGATGAGGTGCATTTGTTTAATACGGATGGCGTGATATATGCTGGTACCAATCCCGAATATTTTGGATATAGCTTTGATTCCGGGGAGCAGATGGCGTATTTCAAGCCGATGCTTGATGACAAGAATCTCACCATGTGTCAGGATGTCACTCCGAACACATCAAATGGTAAGAAGATGATGTATGCAATAACATGGAACGATGATGGAACCAAGATGATACAGGTTGGAATCGAGCCGAGAAGACTTCTGAATGAAGTAAAACAGAATGAGATATCCACGGTGGTTGCTAATATGCCTATGTATGATGGACTGAGTGTTGTAGTGGCAGATGGCGAATCGGGAGAAATATATGGATGTTCATGTGAACCGGTAGTAGGGCTTACTCTTGATGAGATCGGCATTTCGATGGCTGATGATGTGTTGCCGGACGGTGAGGACAGTTTTACAGGCATAAGAAAGATCAATGGCTTTAGAAACAGATGTGTATTCCGAAGATCCGGAGAGTATGTGATCGGGGTCATATATAGAATGGATGTGAATAGCCGGAGTAATATGGCAATCATGGTTATCATGGCACTGTATCTGTGTTTTGCCGCCGGCCTGGTGGTAAACATGGTGATGAAGGTGATCCGTGCGAACCGGGAGAGAAATGAACAGCTGTCAATATTGACATCCATGTCGGGGATGTATTACAGCATGCATATGCTTGATCTTCAACATGATACATTTGCCCTCTATACCGCAGGAGACCTGATATTGAGGGCTGGTGAGCGGGCAGCAGGGGCGAAGGAACTTATGAGGAAGATCGTTCATAAGGTGGTTGTGGATGAACATCAGGCAAGTGCCCAGAAATTCATGGATCTTGATAGTCTGGGGGACAGGCTGATCAAGAAAAAGATTGTATCAGGTGAGTTCATGGTGAAGGATCTTGGATGGTTCAGACTGTCATTTATATCGATAGATGTTGACGAGGACGGACGTCCTTTAAAAGTCATATTTACCACCAGAAACATAGATGAAGATAAGAAACGGGAGCAGAAGCTGATAAGAAGGTCTTATACAGATGAGCTCACAAAATGTTATAACAGGAGTGCATATATAGATGATGTCAGGGAGCTGCCGGGAGATTCTGTATATGTGTATGTGTCCATGGATGTAAATGGGCTTAAGCCAGTGAATGATACCCTGGGACATGCGGCTGGAGATGAACTGCTTCAGGGTGCTGCCGAGTGTATGGAGCAGTGTTTTGGAAACTATGGTAAGGTGTACAGGATGGGCGGTGATGAATTTGCAGCCATCATCTTTGTAAATACCAGAAGGCTGAAGAGAGTGCAGCAGGAGTTTGATGACGTTGTGCGTGGATGGTCTGGACAGCTGGTGAAATCCGTATCGATATCATGTGGCTATGTGTCAAGTGATGAGAAGGACTGGGAGTCATTTGACGAGATGGTCAAGGCTGCAGATGAGAGAATGTACGAGAACAAGGCGGCATATTACAGGCAGAAGGGTGTCGATAGAAGGTATCACTAGAGTACATATGCAATATAGAGTTATACAAAACGGGTGGAATGATAAAAATTTTATCATTCCACTTTTTTTGTAAATATGAAATAAAAATTGGGTAAGCTATTATAGGGGCATGAGATAAAGATAGACGGCAGACTGAAAGGAGAATTGCTTATGTCAAAGAAGAAATTGGGAATCGGGATAGCAGCGGTGGCAGTAGCCGGCGCAGGAGCAGCAGCTCTCACAGTTAAAAATCATAATAAGGCAAAAGTTCAGAAGGAGAAGGCTGCGGCTGAACATGCTGAGTACCGCAATACGGAGCGCGGAAAGCATGAGAAGAACAGTAAGGGAATCTATTATACAAATGGTAACTACGAGGCATTTGCCAGACCGAGAAAGCCGGAGGGCGTGGATGACAAGAACGCATATATAGTGGGAAGTGGTCTTGCATCACTGGCAGCAGCTTGCTTCCTTGTACGTGACGGACAGATGCCGGGCTCACATATCCATATTCTTGAGGCCATGGATATAGCGGGCGGTGCGTGCGATGGAATATTTGATCCTGCCAGAGGCTACGTCATGAGAGGTGGACGTGAGATGGAGAACCATTTCGAGTGCCTGTGGGATCTGTTCAGAAGTATACCTTCCATAGAGACACCAGGGGTATCGGTTCTTGACGAGTATTACTGGCTGAACAAGGAGGATCCAAATTACTCACTGTGCAGAGCAACAGTGAACAGAGGCAAGGATGCCCACACAGATGGCAAATTCAATCTGAGCCAGAAGGGCTGTATGGAAATCATGAAGCTCTTCATGACAAGGGACGAGGATCTGTATGACAAGACGATAGAGGATGTATTCGACGATGAGGTATTTGATTCGACATTCTGGCTGTACTGGAGGACGATGTTCGCATTTGAGAACTGGCACAGCGCGCTGGAGATGAAACTTTACTTCCAGAGATTCATACATCACATCTCAGGACTTCCAGATTTCTCGGCCCTCAAGTTCACAAAGTACAACCAGTATGAGTCGCTGATCCTTCCGATGGTGAAGTATCTTGAGGCGGCGGGCGTGACATTCCAGTACAACACAGAGGTCACAAATGTCATATTTGACATGAGAGATGGCAAGAAGATAGCAAAGACCATCGAGTGCAGGGTAAACGGAACTGAGAAGGGGATCCCGCTCACTGAGAACGATCTTGTATTTGTCACAAATGGAAGCTGCACGGAGGGAACTATCTACGGTGATCAGAATCATGCGCCAAATGGTGACGCAGAGGTGAGAACAAGCGGCTGCTGGAGTCTGTGGAAGAACATAGCTGCACAGGATCCTTCATTTGGACATCCTGAGAAGTTCTGCTCTGATATATCTAAGACAAACTGGGAGTCAGCCACAGTAACAACGCTTGACGACAAGATCATCCCATACATCGTAGATATCTGCAAGCGTGATCCGAGAACAGGAAAGGTTGTCACTGGTGGTATCGTGAGCTGTCAGGATTCAAGCTGGCTGATGAGCTGGACCATCAACAGACAGGGACAGTTCAAGAGCCAGGACAAGGATAAGGTGTGTGTATGGGTATATGGCCTGTTCACAGATGTTCCGGGCGATTATATCAAGAAACCTATGAAGGATTGTACCGGTAAGGAGATCACAGAGGAGTGGCTCTACCATCTGGGTGTGCCAGAAGAGGAGATCGAGGAGCTGGCCACAAACAGCGCAGTCTGTGTGCCAACTATGATGCCATATATCACCGCGTTCTTCATGCCTAGAGCAAAGGGCGACAGACCAGACGTAATTCCGGACGGATGCACCAACTTTGCATTCCTCGGACAGTTCGCCGACACTCCTCGCGACACAGTGTTCACCACAGAGTATTCAGTGAGAACTGCTATGGAGGCTGTGTATGGACTCCTCGGTGTGGACAGAGGTGTTCCAGAGGTGTGGGGAAGTGTGTACGATATCCGTGAACTGCTGGACAGCAGCGTGAAGCTCATGGATGGCAAATCTCCGCTTGAGATAAATCTCGGACCACTGAACAAGCTCAAGAGACCTATACTTAGGAAGATTCAGGGCACGGTGATCGAAAAGGTACTGAGAGACCACGACATCATCAAAGAGGGGATGCTGTAGGTTGAAGTTAATATAGAGTAATAAGAAAATTCCATGTGTCTGCACGGTGCAGATGCATGGAACTTTTTATATGTTTGAATTAGTTTGGAGACGGTTGTTAATTGCTGTTTCTTTTAGAATATACAAAGCTGGCAACTAGCCAGATGAGGCAGGCGGTGTTTCCTGATGCCTGACTGAATACATAATCCAGTGTGGATATGTCGGCGCCCATGGCCTGTCTGATGTCAGGAATGAGCACAAATATAAGCTGCCATGTGATGATGTGAAATACGATCATGCTCCTCTTCATGACAGTTCTGCCTGCCAGCAGCGATATAAGACTTGTGAGCATGAGCAGTGCCGTAGGTATGTACACTATGCTGACGGCTGGAAAGAGCAGATTGTAGTAGTCGTCAACATATGCGATGGCCTGTTCTCTTCCAATGTGTTCAGACAGATAGGTTACCCAGTAAGCGAGTGTTCCCACGAGAAAATGCAGTGTCGCGGCGGACGCGACATACATGAGCCCTGCGTATTTGACGAGTGCCCTCGTCTTGCGGTACTTGGGAAGTATCTGCTCCGATATGGCGTCTATGCCAAATGCATAGAAGAACATACCGACAAGACCTGTCACAAGCAGCAGAGCCACTCTCCACAGCTGGAAATCCCCGTTCAGATATGCCCCCCTCACATAAAGTCCTTTGTCCGCGGGTGATGCGGGTACTATGCTGATACACAGATCCCCCACGATCAGGAGCGCTGCGCCGAGCGCGCCCAGCAGGCAGTTCCTTTGGTATTTAATTTTTTCTTTCTGTTCCATGTAATCCCCCTTGTAAATAATCTATATGGTTAGCATAAACTAACTAGAGCATATCATATACGAGGAGATAATTGAAGAAATATTTGCCAAAAACAAGTCGCGCCAATGGGGAAAGAAAATTGACTTTTTTCGTGTATAAAAATATACTTTCCATATATATACAATAAAAGATGCTTAAGAATGGAGGTACATTATGAGGGGAAGATGGAAAAAGGAGATTTTGTTATTTGTGATAGGTGCAGTATGGGGATTCATATATTGGGGCAATACGGTGTGGAATCCTGATGTGCAGTACCTCTTGCAAGATATAAAACATATAAAATTGCCGCTTAACTGGCATTGGATATTTGACTCAGGTGTGCATCTTGGCATAGCGGCTCTTGTGTTGGCGGTTGGCACACTGTTGATTCTATGGATACTGCGCTTTTTATCAGATTCACGTAACACACATGGGCTGATCATAGCCGGCCAGTGGTTCACAGATCTGATCTTATGTTCATTTCTGACTGGCGTGATCCTGTTCTATTTTAATAAATGGTTCCTATACAAGATTATTGGCGATAAAGGTGATGTCGTATTTTCCATAGCATATTTGTTTGTATACATATTGATATATATGATACTGTGTTCATGGTTTGATATATCCATTGAGAGGGTACAGAGAAAACCAAAGATGAATTGCAGTCTGCTTATATGTCAGGTTCAGAATCGTGAGACATTTATGGATGTCAAGGAACTAGTAAAGAATTGCAAGTACACAGAGTGCTATACGTTGATGAAAAATAATCAGGAGAGATTGTCTCCAAAACAGTTCTGGGTCATAAGGGAGACGAACTTTACAGGGAAAAAGATGACAGCCGAGTGGAGATATTATGCAAATGGTGACTATGTAGAACTGGATGATGAAGAGCTTGCGACCAGGTTGCTGCTTGCTGAGAATGCAAAGAATATAGACTGGCAGTTATAATCGTATATAATGTTGTTAGTCTATGATATAAAAGACACGAGAGAGAAGTAAATATGAAAAAGATAGAGATAAACGACAAATGGATGCAGAAGACCAGTGTTGTGTGGCTCGGTGCCATGCTGTGCTGCCTGCTGTGGGGAAGTGCATTTCCGTGTATAAAGATAGGTTATGGACTGTGGAATATAGAGAGTGCGGATACATCGTCACAGATACTGTTCGCAGGTATGCGATTCGTGCTGGCGGGTATTCTTGCCGTGATATTTGGAAGTCTGCTGGAAGGAAGATTCATCAGGCCGGAGAAGGGCTGCGCCGGCAAGATAGCGTGGCTGGCGATGTTGCAGACAGTCATACAATACCTGTTCTTTTATATAGGTCTCGCACATACAAGCGGAGTCAAGGCGTCCATCATAGAGGCAGTAAATGTATTCGTTGCCATCATAGTGTCAGGATTCATATTCCATCAGGAAAATGTAACTGCGAAGAAGATGCTTGGCTGTCTGGTTGGATTTGCGGGAGTTGTCCTCATAAATATGAACGGAATGAACTTTCAGATGAGCCTGTCAGGAGAGGGTGCGATATTTCTGTCGACAGTGGCTTATGCGTTCTCATCGGTATTTTTGAAGAGATATTCGGCAAAACACAATCCGGTCATGCTCAGTGGCTACCAGTTTATATTTGGCGGAATGATTCTGTCGGCTGCCGGTTTTGTTATGGGAGGCAGACTCAGTACTGTATCCACTGAAGGAGTTTTGATGCTTATATATCTGGCTCTTGTATCGGCGGTGGCATATTCTCTGTGGGGAATGCTGCTCAAGTACAATCCCATATCCAGAGTTGCAGTATTTGGATTTATGAATCCGGTGTTCGGCGTGATACTGTCGGCATGGCTGCTCCGCGAGGGTGCGCAGGCACTTGGCCCGGTAAGCCTGGTGTCGCTGGTGCTGGTGTGCACAGGAATATACATAGTGAACAGCAGAGAACGGAGCGAGAAAGATTAATTGTATTTGCGACATGAAACGTGCAAAAGAGGGTAAGGAGACAGTAGTAATTATGAAGATGACAACACTTTGTTACATAGAGAAAGATGGAAGATACCTGATGCTCCACAGGACAAAGAAGGAGAAGGACATCAATAAGGGCAAATGGATCGGTGTGGGTGGACATGCCGAGGATGGTGAGAGTCCTGAAGACTGCCTTCTCAGGGAGATAAAGGAGGAGACGGGACTTACGCTTACATCATATCGATTCAGAGGTCTGGTGACATTTATAAGCAATGAGTGCGAGAATGAGCTTATGTGCCTGTTCACCGCAGATGGATTTGAGGGGGATGTCCAGATATGCGATGAGGGTGATCTTCAATGGATAGATAAAGAGATTGTGCCAACACTTCCGACGTGGAGCGGGGATGCGATATTTCTGAAGCTGTTGCTTGAAGGGGAGGAGAGATTTTTCTCACTCAAGCTCGTATATGAGGGAAGTGAGCTGGTGGAGCACAGGCTGGAATTCTATTGAGAAGGAACGTCCCCACATGAGGAGGAGCAACAATATATGAAGTATTTATATTTGCATGGACTAGGACAAAAACCAGACAGTTGGAATAGAGTAATAAAAGAAACGAAGGTATCGGAAAGTAGTGTCAAATTAAGTTTGGCAGAGATGTTAGAAGGAAAATCTGCTACATATAAGGAATTATATTCGGCATTCTCATCAGAATGTGACAATGTGAACGATGAAATTGTCTTATGTGGGCTTTCTCTAGGCGCTGTTTTGGCACTTAATTATGCGATAGACCACCCAGATAAAGTAAAGTCGCTCGTATTAATTGCAGCACAGTATAAAATGCCTCAAAAATTATTGAAAGTTCAGAATATGTTGTTTCATCTTATGCCGAATTCGGCATTCAGTAAAATGGGTTTCAAAAAAGCGGATGTTATCAGCCTGTGCGGGACGATGGCTGAATTGGATTTCAGTGACTCCCTGCATAAGGTGTCTTGTCCGGTATTGCTCATTTGTGGGGAAAAGGACACTGCAAACAAAAAAACTTCAAAAGAACTTTGCCAATATTTGAACAACGCCTGTTTCCATGAACTTGCGAAAACAGGTCATGAAGCAAACATAGAAGCTCCGGAAGAGTTGGCGATCGTGTTGCAGAGATTTTATGATAATATCAGATAAAATTCAGTGGTGCGTCCAGACAAGGGCATGTGGTGATGTGAATTTATGGAGAAAGTTATGGACTGGTTAAATATATTCGGACTGATAATGATTGCAGTTATTATGATACCCAATATTATTTTTGCAGTTAGATGCAAAGAGGGATTTCAAAACAAATGGAGCAATAAATTTGTTGAGGTTGCAGAACAGATAGGAAGGTTTGGCTGCTTTGGTTTTATGATAATTAACATTCCTGGAACATGGTTCGGGTGGTGGTCTGACGAAGCATTTGCCATATACCTTATTGTGGACGCGATATTAGTAGTGTTGTATTGTGCAATTTGGATAATTTGCTTTAAGAAGAGCAGCATATTCAGAGCACTGGCGCTATCTGTTATTCCCTCAGTTTTGTTCTTGTTTAGTGGAATTATGAGCAGATCAATTCTGTTGCTTATCGCAGCAATATTGTTTGCGCCAAGCCATATTTTGCTTTCGTATAAGAACGCAAAATGATATTGGTCAACAGTCCTTTATCTTCGCTGACGCCTAATGAGCGAAAAGAAAATGCTGCATGGAAGAAAAATACGAAATATAGAAGCCGAGTAGCTTTTTGGAAAAATAATCATTATGTTCGTGTTAAAATCACTGAAGATAATCAGTATATAATACATTCGATGAAAAAATCACATAAAAGACAATATGCATATGATGAAATCATCAAAGAATTTATACTATTTGCTGATGCAGATGCTGAGGAAATAGGCAAAGCGGTTATTGAGTCTTTTATGGAATCAGAACGATATTACAACATGGGTTAGAGTTTGGTTGTAATAATATATCATACATGATATTGGGAGCTTATGCTGAGCCTATAAGTATAAATTACAGGAGGGTTCAAATGGGATTATTTGATAGATTTAAGAGGACATCAAAGGAAAGTTTATTAGGATATTTGCAAAATAGCATTTCAGATAATTCTAGTCTGGAACACATAGTAAGCGTGTTTGAAGAGATGTGTAATATGCCACTTAAAGAAGATATGATTTTATTTGAAACAGGAACCTATTCTTTTACAGGAAAACCTATGTTTAACTTTTCTTTGGTTAGACAATTTCCTAATGATGAGGAAGAGTATTATCAAATTCACGTGGATGTGTTATATATTCCAACGGAAGAAAATAAAGATTTTCAACGAACTATATGGAATGAGGACATTGAAGAAGATATATTCAGCTATATCAAAAAGACTCCTGAGTTTAATTTCTGTAAAGATAAGGTATTCAGCAAAATAGAAATATATTTGGATGAAACCTAACGTGAAAATCGGAATTTGTGAGGGAAAGAAATGAAGAAAAATACTCCAAGCGATGATGAAATAAAGAATTATAGCCATAAGAAGATGACATTGCCATTGATGGAACATGCTTCTGAAGAAATGAAGGAACCTGTATGGAAGCTTGTTAAAAAGTTAGCGTCTTATGCTCGTGTACCGGGCGCTATGTCAGATTTTAAGAAAATGGCGGTGTTCGCTGAGGATGATGCAATTGTCGATGTAGTTCTGGATACATTACAGGATATGAAATATCCTTTTAAAAACACAGATTTTATACCGGATATCATGGGCTATTATTACTCGATTGCATTGATTTCGCAAAGCATGCATAGAAGGGAAGAAACGATTAAGCTGTTCAATGAGCTTGTTGATTATGCAATCAGTATTAAATCTAACAGCGCATTGCCACTTGCGAGAAATATGGATGTTTTGTCAAAGGAATATCCCGATCTGTCAGATTTATTTGAAAAAGCAAAGACTATCTATAGATTTGATGCAATAGATAGTATAAAAGAAAGGGTGCCTATACAGGTCAATAAGCTTTATCACGATTATACAAATGCAGATAAAATAGAAGCAGAATACATTAATGTTGAAAATCCTGAGGATGGTAAGGTTTTTGTCGAAGTGGATGAAAATGGATATGTCGTAAGAATAGTAGAAAAGGGGAAAAACATTTATACAAAGATATTTAAACATTATAGCTATGACATGATTAATTATGCGATAGTCAGAGATGTTTTGCTGAGAAAACACATGGAAGAAATGCGAATCAATGATATTGCGGATGCAAGAGTTGTCGAAGCTACGAGAACGGATCTTAAGAAACTGTATAGTGATATTGAGATATCTGTAAATAATAAGGAGTTTGCATATATATTAGATGGGCATGAAAAATTCAATAATACTGATTTACCGAAGGATGTCCAAGACTTTCTGGAAGAAATATATAATGATGAAGACTTGAAAGATGCATTTTTCGATTGTGATATTGAAATCTATGATGAGGCATGGGTTAAGGATCTTGAGGAGGATGATTCGTGGTTTGAAGATCTTATGGGATCGGGAGAATCCAGTTATAAGAATATTAAACCGTTTGCACGTGACGGCTTAGGTGGATTATGGGTAGTGTTAGATGATGAAATGATCGGATATATCGGTACAGAGGGCGAATGTGGAATCATAGCCCGCAATATAAATGAGTTCATGAATATTGTTGCGGTACAGAGAGGATATATAGATGATTTCTGTAATGCTGATATATTAAAATCTGTGGATGCATTTATAGAGGAATATGAAGAACCTCGTGATTCAGATTATAATAGGGAATTTAATAGATTTATAAAGAAGCATGGTTTTACTAAAGATTTAAAGAAAATATATGAATATATTATAAAAGGAGTCACAATAAAACCGTTTTTCCAAGTTGTCGCTACAGATGATGAATATGAAGATTCCTACTCAATACTTGGAAGCGATGATGGACAAGAAGCATTGGAGTCTCTTATAGAGATGCTTGAATAAGTTTGGGTTATTTCCTGTTTTAGGTGGAAAGTTGTAAAATAACTCGATAACTTCCAGTTTGGAGAATTGAAAAAAATGGAATTTACCTATTAAGACATATAAACTGTTGACAATAAAGCTCCTATATAGTAT